>Ga0302228_10000029_pt1 | contig 122958 bp, 124 predicted proteins | sample II_Palsa_N1_2_FD_193519 | JGI IMG/M metagenome (GOLD analysis project Ga0302228, IMG submission 193519) | Peat permafrost microbial communities from Stordalen Mire near Abisko, Sweden - II_Palsa_N1_2 | ecosystem: Environmental > Terrestrial > Soil > Palsa > Peat permafrost | place: Sweden... | reverse complement strand
ACTTCGCCGCTGCGCGGCTACGCTCAGGGCGAACGGGGAGAGGGGGATGGGTGTAGCGCATGGGTTGAGGTGGCGCGTAGGTTGGGGTGAGCGTAGCGAAGCCCAACGATTCCGCACCGATGTGTTTGGGCTTCGCTGCGCTCACCCCAACCTACGGGGCTGCGGCTCGATTGATGACGGTGCAAGCTGGGGCTGGTACGTACCAGTGCACGGATCAGCGATAGTTGAGATCGGGTGATGACAGCAGGAAGGTGTTCCACTCCTGTTGCGTTGTGGCTTTGCTCAGCGCGTCGCGAGTGGCTAACGAAAGATGGGGCTCGATCAGGTCGTAGTACAGGCGCGTGGTCAGCATCGGGAAGCCGGCGCCACGCAATGTGCTACCCGCCGGGGTGAACAGCTGGTTGTTGCCCGTGCCGATGGCATTTGCGATCTCGAAGCGTTTGGCCATCTGTCCTGAGCTGGACCAGCTGGCGCCATCCAGCGGCCAGCCATCCGGAGTGATCCGGCCGAACAAAGGTTGGTCCAGTTGATTGAGCCAGCTGACCAGCGGCAGCGCGTTGGCGATCGGTTTGCCGTCGTACGCCAGTCGCGTCGACGACACCACGAATCGCATCGGGTCGTTGAACTTGTGCCCGGCATCGGTCAGCAGGTCGCGCGACTCGAACATCGTTCGCAACACTTTTCCGATGTCGCCGTCGCTGCGGCGAAAGGTGCGCGCCATTCGCGCCACCAGCGCTGGCGATGGATCGTCTGCAACAAAATATTCTGCAAGCTGGCGCGAGATGAACTGGGCACAGGCAGGTTGGTGCACGATGATGTCCACCGCCTGCTGGACTTCGTCGAAGCCGCTGCCCTTGATGGTTTGACGGAGAAAGACCTTGTCGCTGAAATCGTGCCGCTGCGGGTTGAATTCAAATAGACCGTTGCGCACGACCAGCGGCGCGAACTTCGGGTTGAAATTCTGTGGTTTGCCGTCGACAGGTTCGATGCCGACACCGGTGAGAATCAACGCCAGTTGCTGCACATCCTGCTGGGTGTAACCGGAATTCACGCCCAGCGTATGCAGCTCCATCAGCTCGCGCGCGTAGTTCTCGTTGACGTGGCCTTTCGCGTTCTGTGCATTGTCGAGAAACTCCAGCATTGCCGGACTTTCCAGCGTGGCCATCAGCAGATCCCTGAACTTGCCCAGTGCGTGCGGGCGAATGGTGTTCTGCACGTAGTCGGCCAATACCCAGCGGATGCGCCCTTTCGATGCGTAGACGCTGAAATGATTGAGCCAGAACCACGCCAGCTGTTCCTTCAACTGGTTGGGACCGTACACCGCCTGCAGCAATTCGACTTGCTGTGCCGCTTGGCCCATCTGGTTGCCAGTCGATTGCAGCGCCTTGTTCGCGGCATCCTTGTCTGGACCATCAGGCAGCGCCTTGATGCGCTGCTGCTCGGCCTGCAACGAGGCCAGCAGTTGCGTGGGTGGCGTGTTGATGCCATTGAGGCTGCCGATAAGCGTGGTTATCTCTGATGGCATTTGGCCATCCATGTGGTCAGCGAGTTTTGCGTCCAGCAGATGCTCGCGACCGAGGCTGCGATATTGAGTCACGCTTGCCGTGTCCAGGCCGAAGCCATCACGACGCAGCCATGCGATGTCGTCGGTGCTCAGGCTGGTGGTATCGCGCGCGGTGGCCTGCATCGCGAACAGAAGCAGAAGGAGCAGAAGCGGCTGGGAAGTCTTGCGCCAGCTGAGAGCTGTCGTCATGGAGGGGGCGGCAACAAACAAAGGGCGCATGCGAGAACTTCCATTGAGTGGAGGTGGCGATCCGTGAAGTGTCATGGCAAGACGCTTTTCACACCAGTTGCGGGTCCTCGGCATCGCGCAGCGGCGTAGGTTGGGGTGAGCGCAGCGAAGCCCAACGTTTCGGCACCAAAGCGTTGGGCTTCGCTTCGCTCACCCCAACCAACGTGTTGGTGGCTCGACGAGCGAAGATGTGAGTCAGGGGTGTCCCGATCATGCTGTTGCAGTTTCCTCAGACCAGCTGCAGATCGCGGGGATTCGCTCCCGGAAACACCGTCTGCAACTGGCTGTTGGACAGATTCCAGACGCGCTTGAGGGTGCCGCCGAGTACGTCGCGGTAATTGTTGAGCACGGGATAGTCGCGGTTCTGGAACAGGTTCTGCTGGTTAACGGCGACTTGTTCGCCGGCAATGCGACCGCCGTTGACCTTGCCACCGAGCACCCAGTGCACGGTGCCGTGGCCGTGATCGGTACCCTTGTTGCCGTTTTCGCGGAAGGTGCGGCCGAACTCGGAAACCACGACCACCACGGTGTTGTTCCACTCGTCGCCGAGTGCGTCGGCGTAGGCTGCCAGGCCGGCACCGAGATTTTTCAGATTGTTCGCAAGGCCACCGGTGACGCTGCCCTGATTCACGTGGGTATCCCAGCCGCCGATGTCGACAAAGCCGAGCCGGTATTGATCACGCATCAGAGTGGCGATGCGTTGCGTCTCGGTGGCGAAACCCGTCGCGCTGGGGGCGCCGCGGCTGGCGTGAACCATTTCATCGCGCAGGTCCTGCGATACGGTCACGGGCAATGCCAGGCCGTCAGCAGTGGCTGAGGCCAGCGACGTACCCTGGTACATCTGCGTGAGAATGGCCGATTGCCGGGCATCGAAATGCGACTTGGTATCGCCCTTGAGCGAGATGTTGGGAATGTCCTTGCCTGCGCCCTGAAAGCTCAGCGGCAGCGATTGGGTGAACGCGATCGGTGGTACGCCGGGCAGGGTGCCGGATAGCCGCGCGAGAAAACCGGAACGGAAGTCGCCGCGTTGCGCCGTGGGTTCACCCGATTCGATGTTGTCCTGGGTCTCGAAGTGGCTGCGCGAGAGGTCGTCGGTACCGGCAAACGGAATGAACGCGATCTGCTTGCGCTGCCACAGCGGATAGATCGTGTCGCGCAGCACCGGATTGAGACCCCAGTTCGCATCCAGTGCGATCGCGCTGTTGGGGTTGTTCGGATCCGGCTTGGCGATTGCCAACGTTGGTCGCGATTCGTAATAGAAGTCGCTGCCATGAGGCACCAGCAGGTTGTTGCAGTCGTAACCGCCGCGCAGGAATACGAACAGGAAACGCGGAGCGTTGGCCGGCGTGGCGAACAATTTTCCGGAGAACGACAGCGCCGGCAGGGCAGCAGCGGCGCTGCCAGCGGCAAACAGGAATTCGCGACGGTTCATGGGATACCTCGGTGATGGTCAGCAAGCTCGCCCAAGTGGGCAGGGGGCATCAGCGGTAATTGAAGTCGGGCGAGGACAGCAGAAACGTATTCCACTCTGTTGGCGACTTGGCCTGGTCCAGTGCATTGCTGGTGGCGACGGACAGCCCTTGCGCGATCGCGTCGCGATACAGCGCCGAGTCGCGCAACGGGGGAGCATCCTTCGGCAGACCGGCGAAAGCGCCTTGCGTCGTGGTATCGCTATTGTCGACGAACAGCCGGTTGCGTCCGCTGCCGATCACGCCGGCGAAGTCGAAACGTTTGCTCATCTGGCCCGAGCCAGTCCAGCTGCCCGAATCCAGCGGCCAGCCGTCGGGGGTGATTCGCCCGTACAGCGGCTCGCCCATCTGTCGCAGCCAGTTGACCAGTGGCTCCGCGTTCGGAATCGGCTGACCGTCGTAGGTAAGCCGCATCGAAGAGACCAGGAAACGCATCGGATCCTTGAACTTGTGTCCGCCGATGGCGGCAGCGTCATTCGACAGGAGCATCGTGCGCAGTACCGCGGCGATATCACCGTCGGTGCGCTGGAATGTATCCGCCATCGCATCGACCAGCGCCGCTGGCGGCTGGTCGGCGATGAAATACGTGGCGAGCTTCTGCGAGATGAAGTGCGCGCAGGCAGGCTGGCGCACGATCAGATCCACCGCCTGGGCGATCTCGTCGTAGCCGCTACCCTTGATGGTATGGCCGAGGAAGCTCTTGTCGCCGAAATCGTGCTGATTCGGGTTGAACACGAACAGGCCATCGTGCACCAGGCCGGGACGCGCACGGGCGAACAGGTTCTGGCGCGCGGCGAGCTTCGGCGGCAGCACGGTGGCGCCGGTGAGGATGCGCATCAACTGCTGCACGTCCTGCTGGGTGTAGCCAGAGTTGACGCCCAGCGTGTGCAGTTCCATCAGCTCACGCGCGTAGTTCTCGTTGGTCTTGTCCTTGACGTTATGCGCGTTGTCGAGAAACACCAGCATGGCCGGACTCTGCAGCGTGGCCATCACCAGGTCCTTGAACTTGCCCAGCGCATGCGGGCGTATCACGTTCTCCTCGTAGTCGGTGGTGAACAGACGTACCGGCCCCTTGTCCGCATACACACTGAAGTGGTTGAGCCAGAACCACACCAGCTGCTCTTTCAGCTGATCGCCGCCGTAGATGGCGTGCAGCATCTCGACCTGTGCGGATTGCTGGTAGATGTCGCGGCGGTACAGCTGGAAGGCTGTCTTCGCTGCGTCCTTGGCTGGGCCGTCCTGGACCTGCTTGTACTGCTCCGCGCGGTCCTGGTATTCGGCCAGCTGCTGCGCCAGCGGCGTGTTGATGACGGCCAGGCTTCGGATCTGCGTGGCGATCTGTGGCGGCAGGCTGTCATCGTCGCCGGCAAGCTGCTCGTCGAGGAAGCGCGTGCGGCCCAGTTCGCGGTAGCGCGCCAGGGTGGCGCTGTCCAGACCAAAGCTGTCGCGGCGCAGCCAGGCAATGTCACCCAGCCTCAGGCCGTCCACCTTGGCCGTGACGGTGAGGGTCGGCAGCCTTCCCGGCGGGTTCCCGTCGGCGGCCCAAACCATTGCGGGAGCGAGCGTCAGCAACAGGCCGAGAACCAGCGTGCGGCAGCGAAACGGGGTGTCGACAGGCATGCGTCCATACTCCTGATGTTGGATGTTGCGTAGTGTTAACGCACAGATTGCCGGATTGGCTGACTGCCGCAACGTGATCAGTAGCGCATATTCGGGGGCGATTCAGCTGGATCGCCCTTGTACGCGCCGACGGTTACCATGCGACACCCGCCGGAGCCTGTTATGCCAAAGACCTACGATCGCGACTATTTCGACAAGTGGTATCGCGACCCGCAGCATGCGGTGGGCTCGCCGGCCGAGTTGCGGCGCAAGGTGGCAATGGTGGTGGCACAGGCGGAGTACTACCTGGCGCGGCCGATCCGCAATGTGCTCGATGTCGGCTGTGGCGAGGCGACCTGGCGCGCGCCGCTACGGGCGCTGCGGCCGGACATCGCGTATCGCGGGCTGGATGCGAGCGAGTATGTCGTCGCGCGCTACGGCCGCAGCCGCAATATCGGTCTGGCGCGCTTTGGTCAGCTCGAGCAATTGCGCTTCGATACGCGGTTCGATCTGATCGTCTGCACTGACGTGCTGCATTACCTGCGGCCGTCCGAGATCCGCGCCGGCCTGCAGGGTATTGGCGAGATGCTTGAGGGTGTGGCGTTTCTTGAGGTGTTCACCAGCCGCGACGACGTGGCCGGTGACCATCACGGTTTCATATCGCGCGCGCCGGCCTGGTATCTGCGCGAATTCGGCGAGGTCGGACTGTTGCCATGTGGCTCGCACTGTTATCTCGGGCCACGGCTGGAGAGACATATCGCGGCGCTGGAGCGGGCGCAGCTGCCGGTGTGAGGCTAGCCAAGAGCGTCGATCAGACGCCTGGTTTGGTAGGTTGGGGTGAGCGCAGCGAACCCCAACACTGCCGGGCCAAAGCGTTGGGATTCGTCGGCGCTCATCCCAACCTACGTGCTGAGGCTCATTCCCAACCAACGTGCTGGGCCGGGCAAACGTATTCCCCCAGCGTTGGTTTTCGATGCTCGATAGGCGGCTTACCGAAGAAACCGTTCGGGCTGAGCGTAGTGCCGAAGGCGCGAAGTCGAAGCCTCGCGGCGGCCCCCTTCGACTTCGCCGCTATGCGGCTACGCTCAGGGCGAACGGTGGGGGCGAGGGCAGCCACAGCCACAGCCACAGCGGATTCCTCCGGCTGGTGCGTAGATTGGGGTGAGCGTAGCGAACCCCAACATTGCCGCCCCAAGGTGTTGGGATTTGCGGGCGCTCATCCCAACCTACCAGTATGCGTTTAGCTGCCGACGGTCTTGTCTTTGTAGCGGCACAGGTCGCGGATCACGCATTGCGGGCAATCCGGTTTGCGCGCCTTGCACACGTAACGGCCGTGCAGAATCAGCCAGTGGTGGGCGTTCTGTTTGAATTCGGCCGGTATCACCTTTTCCAGCTTGTCCTCGACCGCGCGCACGTCCTTGCCAGGTGCCAGCCCGGTACGGTTGGAGACACGAAAGATGTGCGTATCGACTGCGATGGTTGGTTCGCCGAACGCGGTGTTGAGCATCACGTTGGCGGTCTTGCGACCAACGCCGGGCAGCGCTTCCAGCGCTTCGCGGGTGCGTGGAACTTCACTGGCATGTTGATCGATCAGCAAGCGGCACAGCGCGATCACGTTCTTCGCCTTGGCGTTGAACAAGCCAATCGTGCTGATGTAACGCTTGAGGCCTTCCTCACCGAGATCGAGGATCGCCTGTGGTGTATTGGCTACCGGGTAGAGCTTCCTGGTGGCCTTGTTCACGCCGACATCGGTAGCCTGCGCCGACAGCACGACAGCGATCAGGAGCTCGAACGGCGTGGTGTAGTTGAGTTCGGTGGTCGGATGCGGATCGATCTCGCGCAAGCGGGTGAACAGTTCGATTACGTCGGCGCGCTTCACGGCTTCGGTTCCTGCTGCTTTGCCTTGGCACGGGCCAGTGCTTCCAGTACCGGATTGCGTTGGCTGACGGTGCTATCGACGGAAACTTTGCGTGCGGCCAGCTCCGCATCGCGCTGCATGCGCAAACGATCCAGTCGCGCTTCGCGCTGTTGGAAATGCGCCCGTGCGGCGTCGGCATGCGTCGCGTCGATCTGCTTCAGCGGCATCGGCAACAGCACGATGCAGTCGACCGGGCAGGCCGGCACACAAAGTTCGCAGCCGGTGCAGTCGTCGGCAATCACGGTGTGCATCAGCTTGGATGCGCCGACGATTGCATCGACCGGGCACACCTGGATGCATTTGGTGCAGCCGATGCAGTCCGCCTCGACGATGCGCGCCAGTGTCCGGGGCTTCTCGATGCCGTGTTGCGGATCCAGCGGCAGCACCGGCTGTTGCAGCAGCGCAGCGAGCTTTTCGATACCCGCTGCGCCACCCGGCGGACACTGGTTGATCGGTGCCTCACCGCGCGCGATTGCCCCCGCGTAGGGTCGACAGCCGTGGTAGCCGCATTGCTCGCATTGCGTCTGCGGCAGCAGGGCATCGATGCGATCGACCAGCGTCATGGCGATCTCAGCGGACGGTGGCGCCCGGCTTGGCGCCCTGGTCGGCATCGAGCAGGAACAGGTCGCTGCCGCCATCGCCGGCGGACAGGATCATGCCTTCGGACAGGCCGAAGCGCATCTTGCGCGGCGCGAGGTTGGCGATGAACACCACGTTGCGGCCGACCAGCTTTTCCGGTTCGCCGTAGGCAGCGCGGATGCCGGAAAAAATCTGCCGAGTACCCAATGGGCCGGCATCCAGCTCAAAGCGCAGCAGCTTGTCTGAGCCGTCCACGAATTCGCAGGCCCGCACTTTGCCGATGCGCAGGTCGAGTTTCGCGAAATCGTCGATGCCGATGACGGCGGCGCCATCGATGACCGTTTCTGGAGTCGTGCTTGTTCCGCTCATGGCTTTGCTGGATTCCTTGGATTTCTTGGCGGGCGCCGGCTTGGCTTCTTCCGTGGAACCGCCGAGCGATTCCCTGGATGCCTCGACCATCGCATCGATGTGCTTGGGGTCGATGCGCGCGAGCAGCGGCTCGAATACGTTGACGGTGTGACCGTGCAATTCACGCCGCGCGTCCTTGAAATCGGTGATCGGCGCGGCAAGGAATTGTTCAGCGGCAGCCACTGTGGCTGGCAAGATCGGCTTGAGCACACCGGCGAGCAGGCGGAACGCGTTCAGCGCCAATGTGCAGACCTGCTGCAGCTCCTCGCGGCGGCTGTCGTCCTTGGCCATCAGCCATGGTGCCTTGGTCGCGATGTAGCCGTTGACCAGATCAGCGATGGTGACGAAGCGGCGCGTCACCTCGGCAAATTCGCCGGTTTCGTAGAGCTCGTCGATGCCGTCGTAGTACGACAGCAGGGTTTGCCACAACACGGATTCCTCGGCGTCGAAGTGATCAGCCAGTTTGCCGTCAAAGAATTTCTGCACGAAGCCGGCGGTACGACTGGCGATGTTCACCCACTTGCCGATCAGGTGCGAATTGACGCGCTCCTCGAACGCCTTCAAGTCCAGATCCACGTCGACCGGCGCGTCACTCAGCATGGTGGCGAAGTAGTAGCGCAGGAATTCCGGATGGATGCCTGCATCAAGATACGTGCGCGCCTGGATGAAGGTGCCGCGCGACTTGGACATCTTCGCGCCGTTCACGGTGAGGTAGCCGTTGACATGCAGCGCAGTCGGCGTGCGGAACTGCGCGCCATGCAGCATCGCCGGCCAGAACAGGCCGTGGAAGTTGATGATGTCCTTGCCGATGAAGTGATGCATTTCGGCAGTGCTGTCGGGACCGAGGAAATCGTCGAACTTCAGCCCGGTCCGATCGCACAACGCCTTGAAGCTGGCGAGGTAGCCGACCGGCGCGTCCAGCCACACGTAGAAGAATTTGCCCGGCGCGTCGGGGATCGGGAAGCCGAAGTAGGGTGCATCGCGCGAGATGTCCCAATCCTTCAGGCCGCCGTCCAGCCATTCCCTCAGCTTCGCGGCAACGCCGCTGTTCGCGACCGGCTTGCCGTGAGTGAACTTGCCGGCGAACCAGTCGCGCAGCAGTCCCTCGAATTTGCTCAGCTCGAAGAAGTAATGCTCCGAATCGCGCAGCACTGGCGTGGCACCGGACATCACCGAGTACGGGTTGATCAGGTCGGTAGGCGCATAGGTGGCACCGCAGTGCTCACAGTTGTCGCCGTACTGATCCGGCGTGCCGCAGTTCGGGCACACACCCTTGATGTAGCGGTCCGGCAGGAACATTTCCTTTTCAGGATCGAACAGTTGCTGGATGCTGCGGCTTGCAATGAACCCGCCGTCGCGCAGGCGCGTGTAGATCAGCGAGGCCAGCTCGCGGTTCTCTTGCGAATGCGTGGTGTGGTAGTGATCGAAGCTGAAATGAAAATCCGCGAAATCCGCTTCATGCCCGGCACGGATGCCCGCGATAAACGCCTCCGGTGACATCCCGGCCTTTTCCGCTGCCAGCATGATCGGCGTGCCATGGGCATCGTCGGCCGCGACGAAATGCACTTCGTTGCCCATCATCCGCTGCGCGCGCACCCAGATGTCAGTCTGGATGTAACCCAGCATATGACCCAGATGGAGTGGGCCGTTGGCATAGGGCAATGCGTGAGTGACGAGGAGGCGACGGCTCATGGCGGCTGCGTTGGCTGAATAGCCTCGCATTATGGCATGCGTCAACGCCAGGCTTGGCGGGCACGGCCGTCCCGATGCGGGGGGCGGCAACCAAACCAGGAGCAGCTACAACTGAATCACCCCGCAACCGCGCGCGCTTATGAAGTGCAGAAATGACTAAGCAAAGGAAAAATCGCGCTAGTCCTGACGCTCCCAGATCTGGCTCTGGCCCATCAGGGCGATGCCGACATAGCCGTGTACGTCGAGTTTCTGGCCATTGTCGATGAGCGACAGCCTGACTTTGTAGGTCTTGCCATCAGCTGGATTGAGGATCTTTCCACCATCCCACACGTTGCCGTCCTTTTTGACTCCCCACATGTTGACCATGCCGACGATCGGCTTGTTTTTAAAGGCGCCGTCGCATTGCGTGCACAGCGGGGGAGTGCCGTCCCGGGCAATGCCCTTGGGCGACCGATTCAACACTTCCTTGATCGTTCCCTTCAGCTCGCCGTTGGTCTCGGCGATCTCGATGATCGACCGGGTCTTGCCGGTGCCATCGATCTGCTTCCATGTACCGACAGGTGTGTCGTTGGCAGCCATCGCTGCGCCGGCCGCCATCAGCAAGCAGCTGGCTAATGTGAGACGGAAAGCATGATTCATGATGTTCGTCCTGAACGAGGAGGTATGGAGGCTTTGCTGGCGCCCGCCACGGACGCCTAGCTGCATTGTGCAGCGGGGCGCGTGAGAGACGCGTCACATCGATGGCACCTGGAAAAAAGCACGCCGACGGCGTGCTTTTTTTGCTGCGCGAGATGCGGTAATGATTACGGCTGACGCTCCCACGTCTGGCTGCGACCGAGCAGGGCGAAGCCGATATAGCCGTGCACGTCGAGCTTCTGGCCAGCGTCGGACAGTGTGAGCTTCACCTTGTAGATCTTGCCGGTCTTCGGGTCGAGGATCTTGCCGCCGTCCCACTGATCACCGTCCTTGCTGACGCCCCACATGATGGTCATGCCGACGATCGGCTGGTCTTTGTTGGTCCCATTGCATTGCGTGCACTTGGGCGGACTACCGTCGCGGGCGATGTCGTCCGGGGACTCGTTCATCACCTGCAGCACCTTGCCCTGCAGTTTGCCGTCGGCGTCGGTGATCTGGATGATCGACGTTGGTTTGCCAGTCGCATCATCCACTTGCTTCCACGTACCCGCCGGCGTGTCGTTGGCGGCGAATGCGCTGCCGGCGCCCAGCAGCAGGCCGGCGGCGATGGCGAGTCGAAACAGTTGCTTCATCAGTGTCCTCCCATACGAAAGCGTACGGGGTGAGCCTGCCGGTGGCTGCCGGGGTCGTCAAGCTGCATTGCGCAACGCAGACCGGGGCGTACCTCAGCCGAAGGTGGTGCCGCCCGGGCTGGCATAATAGGTTGCCCCCGCTAACTACCCGAGCCGATATGACACTGGCGAACGAAGCCCTGGTCCGCCGCCTTCTTGGCGACCTGATCGATACCCATACCGGCGCGCCGCTGGCCGATGCCATACGTGCAGTCGGCGTGGACGGGCCGCGGGTATCGGTGGACCTCCAGCTGGGCTACCCGGCGACGGGCGTGTTCGATAGCCTGAGCCAGCGCGTGCGCCAGGCGCTGGAAGCCGATCCGGCGATCGAGGCAGCGGCCGTTTCGATCACCAGCCGCATCCATGTACACAAAGTGCAGGGCACGCTGGCGCCGTTGCCGAACGTGAAAAACATCATCGTGGTGGCGTCCGGCAAGGGCGGTGTGGGCAAGTCCACGGTGTCGGCGAACCTGGCGCTGGCATTGCAGGCCGAAGGGGCGAAGGTCGGCGTGCTGGATGCCGACATCTACGGCCCGAGCCAGCCGCGCATGCTGGGCGCCAGCGGCAAGCCGCAGTCGCCGGACGGCAAGAGCATCATCCCGATGCAGGCGCATGGATTGTCGGTGATGTCGATCGGATTCTTGGTGGAAGAAGACACCCCGATGATCTGGCGCGGCCCGATGGTCACCCAGGCGATGATGCAGCTGCTTAACGATACGCGGTGGGAGCAGCTCGATTACCTGATCGTGGATCTGCCGCCGGGTACCGGCGATATCCAGCTCACGCTGTCGCAGAAAGTGCCGGTGGCCGGCGCGGTGATCGTCACCACGCCGCAGGACATCGCGCTGCTGGATGCGCGCAAGGCGCTGAAGATGTTCGAAAAGGTCGAGGTGCCGGTGCTCGGGGTCGTGGAGAACATGGCCACCCATATCTGCTCGAACTGCGGTCATGAAGAGCACATCTTCGGCGAAGGTGGCGGCGCACGGATGGCCGATCAGTACCATGTGCCGTATCTGGGCTCGTTGCCGCTGGATATCCGCATCCGCGAGCAGGCCGATGGCGGTAACCCCACGGTGGCGGCGATGCCGGATTCCGACCTCACCGCACGGTATCGCGAGATTGCCCGCAATGCCGCGGGGCGCCTTTCGCGCCAGCCGCGCAACAAGTCGCTGGGGTTGGGCAAGATCGTGGTGCAGGGCTCACCTTGAGTGCCCGTAGTTCAGTCCGGATCGCTTGATTGAGCCATCGATGGCCGGTCGGCAGCCTGGAATTTCCGGGCGAGGGTGGGCATGTTGGGGTTCGCTGCGCTCACCCCAACCTACGCAGGCCGAAGAGGATCTGGCTGTGGCTTCACCCAACTTCCTCCATCCCACCCACCGTTCGCCCTGAGCGTAGCCGCGCAGCGGCGAAGTCGAAGGGGGGCTGGCGCGAGGCTTCGACTTCGCGACTGCGGCGCTACGCTCAGCCCGAACGGTTATCGGGATGCTGTGCCCAGTTCCCTCGCTCCATCCACCGTTCGCCCTGAGCGTAGCGGCGCAGCGGCGAAGTCGAAGGGGGCTGGCGCGGGGCTTCGACTTCGCTCCTGCGGCGCTACGCTCAGCCCGAACGGTTATCGGGACGCTGCGCCCAGGCCCCTCGCTCCATCCACCGTTCGCCCTGAGCGTAGCCGCGTAGCGGCGAAGTCGAAGGGGGTCTGGCGCAAGGCTTCGACTTCGCTCCTTCGGCGCTACGCTCAGGCCGAACGGTTATCGGGACGCTGGGGCAAGTTGTATGAGGTGCTGAACGCGCTTCCAACCTAGCTCAGCGCCGCCTGACGCCCCGACATGGTATTTTGCGCATCTTTGGCCGGGCCTGCACCTGGGCCGAAGTCCGATATCGACAGTGGAGATCGCGTGAGCATCAAATCCGACAAGTGGATCCGCCGCATGGCCGAGCAACACGGCATGATCGAGCCGTTCGAGGCGGGTCAGGTCAAGGTGCGCGATGGCCAGAAGCTGGTTTCCTACGGCACCTCCAGCTACGGCTACGACGTGCGTTGCGCGCGCGAATTCAAGATTTTCACCAACATCAACTCGACGATTGTCGATCCGAAGGCATTCGATCCGTCGAGCTTCGTCGATGTCGAGGCGGATGTGTGCATCATTCCGCCGAACTCGTTCGCACTGGCGCGCACGGTCGAATATTTCCGCATACCGCGCCAGGTGCTGACCATTTGCCTCGGCAAAAGTACCTACGCGCGCTGCGGCATCATCGTCAACGTGACACCGCTGGAGCCGGAGTGGGAGGGCCACGTGACGCTGGAGTTCTCCAACACCACGCCGTTGCCCGCAAAAATCTACGCCAACGAAGGTGTGGCGCAAATGCTGTTTCTCGAATCCGATGAGGAGTGCGAGACCAGCTACAAGGACCGCGGCGGCAAGTATCAGGGCCAACAGGGCGTGACCCTGCCACGCACCTGATCGAGCCTGCTTAACAAATTTGCCTGAACGGATGTTGTCTGTGGCCACCGCCATTGAGACGGCCCGGCGTTACACTCAGCCCCTGATTTAACCGATTGATCGTTATGGAGACCCACATGATCCGTTTTTCCACATTGCTGACGCGCGCCACGGGCGCGATCATGCTGGGCAGCCTGTTGCTGCTTGCTGGTTGCAGCCTCGGCGGCACCAAGCATCCTGATGTCACCACGGCCTCGATGAAGGGGCAGTTCGACGCCACTATCGAAGCCTATAAGGAAGGCCAGTTCATGGTCGATGGCGCCGTGCTTTCGTCGATCGATGTCAGCAGCCATTTCGCTTACCTGAAGGATCAGGGCAAGTTGCCGAAGACCGTGTTGCTGGAGTCCAGCGACGATTCGAAGATTCGCAAGCAGCACCTGCAGTACATGGCGCGCATGCAGCTCGATTACGGTTTTCGCGTGTTCTATGACGACAAGGGCACGCTGAAGGAGATCAACCCGGTCGAGACCAAGGCGCGCGATCTGCAGGATCATCACGAGAAGCCGCCGGTCGAAGACTCCGCTCCGCCGCCGCAGGATCACACCGGTTCGGTCGGATACTGATCGAACAGCGCTTAGCTGATAACGGATAGCAAAAGCCCGCGAAGCGATTCGCGGGCTTTTTTGTGCGCGAATGCAGGCGCCAGATGCAGGCGCCAGATGCAGGTGCCAGATGCAGGCGCTGATCGTCACTTGTTGGCTTTTGCTCCTCCTCCTGCTTGCAGGGGGAGGTTGGGAGGGTGTAATGCTTTTGATCTTCGAAAGCCAAGAGCGACCCCACCCCAACCTTCCCCGCGAGCAGGGGAGGGAGCGCTTCCGTCGCGCGTCGCCCCTGCTGCCTCGAAGGGGCGTCCCACTAGGGAGAACGGCGTCGCACTCAGTCGATAGCGCCAGCAGCAAGCTTGTGATCGACCGTCGTAGTCGTCGCCGTGCGCAGCGCTATTTCCAGTGCTCGAATGACGTCGGCCTGGGCCATGCTGGCGGCTCCGCGCAAACGTGCGGCTTGCAAAGGCAGATACGGAATATGGATGAAGCCGGCGCGCACACCGCGCCGTTTTGCCGCCAGGTGGAGCATGGCGTACGCGATGTGGTTGCAGACATAGGTGCCCGCACTTTGCGAAATCTCGGCGGGCAAACCTTGTGCGTGCAGCGCGGCCAGCATGGCCTTGATCGGCAGCGTGCTGAAGTAGGCGGCAGGACCGTCGGCAATCACCGGTTCGTCTACCGGCTGCGCGCCAGCGTTGTCGGGAATGCGTGCATCCTGGACATTGATCGCGACACGCTCGATCGACAACTGATGACGCCCGCCCGCCTGACCGACGCCGAGCAGGATCGTCGGCGCCACTTCGCGCACCGCTGCCTTGAGCTCACGCAGCGAGCCGGCGAACGACGTGGGCAACTGGCGTGCGACGATCAGGTGCCCGCCGATGCGGCGACCGTGCAGACTGCGCACGGCTTCCCATGAAGGGTTGATGCTTTCGCCACCGAACGGATCAAAACCGGTCAGCAGGATGCGCGGCAGAGTTGGGCTCATGATTGCGGGCTCTTCAGCGGATCAGTCGGACAGAATCAATGAAACACGAACAACCACATCAGCACGATGGTGGTGACGAGTATCGCCAGTGCGCTCCATACCTGCGCGCGGATGACTCCATAGGGATTGCGCAGTTCAAGCAGCGCCGCGGGCACCAGGTTGAAATCGGCTGCCATCGGCGTCAGCAGGGTGCCGCAATAGCCACATAGCATGCCCATCGAACCAAGTATCGCCGGATGCGCGCCATGCTGCTGGATCAGCAGCGGCAAGCCAATGCCAGCCATCATTACCGGGAACGCTGCAAATGCATTGCCCATGATGACCGTGAACAGCACCATGCCCAGCGCGAAGGTGAGCAGGCAGGCGAATGCGCTGCTGGTCGGCAAGAACGTGACAGCAAGTGCAGCGATCGCCGTGCCCACCCCGCTCTGGGTGAATACCTGGCCCAGCGCCGCCAGCAACAGCGGCAGCAGTGCAGCCCAGCCGATGGCATCGAGCAGGCGGCGACCTTCACCCACTCCATCGTGCACCGGTGTGCGCGCCACTGCTGATGCTGCAAAAAGAGCGACAACACACGCCAGCGCCAGCCCGGTCAGGGTCATCTGGGGCGCGGCGAACACGGCATGCCCTGCGATGAAAAGATGCGCGCCGAGCAGCGCAACCAGCAAGGTCACCAGCGGAATCAACAGGGCCGGCACAAACAATCGGTGCCCCAGCCTGATGGCAGATTGCAGGCGTCGCTCGCTGTTCCCGCTCTCGACGTGTGCCGTTCGGCGCAGGCGCGGCGCCAGTAGCGCCAGTGCGATCACGCCGGCGCCAGCGAGTTCTGACGGCAGTGCATTGCCAGCTGCCTGTTGCGCCAGGATGTAATCGCCGCCTCCGAACAAGGCGCCCAGCACCAGCCAGAACGCTGCACGCCACCCATGTCGTTCACGCAGATTGCGCAGACCCGTATAGAGCAGGAAGGCGGCAATCAACCAGTAGGCGTATTCAATGCTCAGCATCTCAGTCCGCCGATTGGGCGTGGGCGGCGCGTCGTTGCAGGCGACGCTGGTAAAGCCAGACGCGCAAGGACTGGATGACAAACGCGGCAATCGCGGTGGGTAGCGCCCACAGCGCGATCGACAGCGGTGTCAATTCGATACCATGCTGCGTATAGAAAGCCTGAATCAACAGGACTCCGCCCACGGCAACAAACACGTCCTCGCCGAAGAATCGGCCGACGTTGTCGGTAGCGGCAGCTATCGCACGTAGCTCGTCGCGATCGGCATCGGTCAAGACGGGCAGAATTTTTTCCGCCGCCGCTTCACTCATCGGTGCCAGCAACGGACGTACCGTCTGCGCGGGACCGGCCACACCGGTAAGTCCAAGCATCGCCAGCAGCTGCCGCAGCAACAGATAACCGATGAGCAGACGTGCAAGGGTCATTCCCTGCAGTCGCGCCATCCAGCGCTGCGCATGTTCGCGCAGGCCGGCATGTTCCAGCAGGCCGATCGCCGGAAGCGTCAGCACGAAGATCAGCAGCATCCGGCTGGATACGAAGCTCTTGCCCAACAGGGCGAGTAGTGCGGGTACGGGGAAGCCGGCGAGCAGGCCGCTGGTCAGTGCCGCCGATACCACCACCGGCACCGGGTTGAAGCGCAGCAGAAAGCCGACGACGATCACCGCGACGCCGAGCAGTGGCCAGTAATTCATGCGCGGTTTCCGCAGGGGGAAGAAATCGTCATCATGCCGCGCCCGGCGCGACGATACGCAAGCCTGCCATCTCGAGCGCGTTGCGCAGCTTGCCGGCCAACAGCACCGCATGGGTACCGTCGCCATGCAGGCATAGCGTATCGGCCTGCAGTGGCACATTGTGGCCATCCACGGTTTGTACTTCACCATCGCGGGCGATGCCGATTGCCTGGGCAGTAGCCAGTTCGGCATCTTCGATCACCGAGCCGGCTTCGCGACGTGGTTGCAGCGAGCCGTCAGCGCGATAGCGGCGGTCGGCGAAGGCCTCGGCCACTACCGACAGGCCGAGCGAGTTGCCGGCCTCGACCAGTGCCGAGCCTGCCAGCCCGAACAAGCGCAGCTTTGGATCAAAATCGCGCACGGCTCGGGCAATCGCGTTGGCCAGCGCGGCATCGCGCGCGGCCATGTTGTACAGCGCGCCATGCGGTTTGACATGAACGAGCTTGGCGCCGGCGGCACGGGTGAAAGCGTGCAGGGCGCCGATCTGGTACAGCGTCATCGCATGCGCTTCGGCAGGTGTCACGCTCATCTCGCGCCGACCAAAACCTTGCAGGTCGGGCAGCGAGACGTGCGCGCCAATCGCCACGCCATGGGCGATCGCCTGTGCCACCGTGTGGCGCATGATTTCCGGATCGCCGCCGTGAAACCCGCAGGCGATATTGGCGGAGCTGATCAGTTCCAGCAACGCGACGTCATCGCCCATCCGCCAGGCGCCAAAAGATTCGCCAAGGTCGCAGTTAAGGTCGATGCGATTGATTGCGGCGGCTCCCATCAAGCGTGCTCCAGTCGTTGTGCGATCGTTTCGAGCAGACGTGTCAGCCGTTGCTGGCGCGTGGCCAGGCGCGTCAACGCCTCGTCGAGTGTGCTCTCGTGAAAGCATACGTTATCGCCTGGGCGAAGTTGTGCCAGACGCGGCAGATCCACCGCAGCGATCTGGCCGATTCGCGGGTAGCCGCCAGTCACCGGCGCCTCGGCCAACAATGCGATCGGCTGGCCGGAGGGCGGTAACTGCAACGTTCCGGGCAGCGCTGCCTCGGAGATCAATTCAAGCGGTGCCTGCAAACGCAGCGCATGGCCATCCAGGCGGGCGGCGGTGCGGTTGCTGTCCTTGCTCAGAATGAAGTTGCCACCCGCCAGATATCGCCGTGAGGCTTCATCCAGCTGTGACCAATGACTGCCGTGCAACAGCGCGAGCGGACGCCGGTCGAAATCGAACCAGGGCTGCGGGTCGAGACTCCAGTGCAGTGGGCGCACGTCATCACCGGCTTGTGGCGCGGGCAAACTTTCAGCTCCCCCGATCGGCAAGATGTCACCAGCGCGCAGGGTACGACCATGCTCGTGGCCGATCCGTGCATGCAGGTCGCTGCTGCGGCTACCAAGTATCGGCGCCACATCGAATCCGCCGCGCACGGCGAGATACGTGCGGCAACCGCTGGCCATGCCGCCCAGCTGCAATACGCTGCCGGCCGGCAGATAACAGCGGGTCCACATGGGAATGGGCTGCTTGCCGACGTGAGCGGCGATAGCCGCGCCCGTCAGTGCAATCACGGCGGCGCATTCGAAGCGCAGACTCGGACCGACTAGGGTGCATTCGATGGCGGCCTCGCCACGCTGGTTGCCGACCAGGGCATTGGCCAGCTGCCAGGCTGGCCCGTCCATCGCACCGGCCCGGCCCACGCCAAGCGCGGCATGGCCCGGACGCCCGGCATCCTGCAGGCTGCTCAGCAGACCCGGCTTGAGGACGCTGACGCTCATCGTGGGGTGGCAGCCGGTGGGTTTGCGGCGAGAAGCTGCTGGAAGGCGTCTTCATCGAGCGCACGAAAACGCACGCGATCGCCCGCTGCCAGCAGCGACGGGTCTCCGGCTGCGACATCGAACAGACGCAGTGGCGTGCGCCCGATCAGCTGCCAGCCGCCGGGCAGCACTTCGGGATAGATGCCGGTCTGGCTGCCACCGATCGCCACGCTGCCAGCGGGCACACGCTGACGCGGATCGGTGCGACGCGGCACGGCCAGCTTCGGATCGAGCCCCAGCAGATAGGGAAAGCCCGGCGCGAAACCGAGCATCGCGACGCGGTATTCGCAGGCCGTATGACGGGCAATCACGGCGTCGGCATCGAGCCCGCAGCATGCCGCGACGTCGGCGAGATCCGGTCCGTACTCACCGCCGTAGCAGACTGGGATAACCCGCTCGCGCGAGACGGCGGTGGTCGGATCATTTTCGTGCAACGCCATGCTGACGGCGGCTTGCAGTCGCTCGTGCGGATCGCGGCCGTCCTGGCCACCCCAGGTCCATGGATCGAACCGCAGCAACAGGCTGGCATAGGCGCTCACGCATTCCAGTTCTGGCAGGCGACTGCGCAAGCTCGTAGCGGCGGCTTGCACCCGGGCATTGAGATCGACGTCGATGCGCTCGCCGAAACGCAGCAGCAGGGCATCTTCGGCCAAGGCTTCGAACTGAATCTCTGGCTGGGTCTGGGGCTCCATGGCGGACTTATATCGCTCTGTTCGCCAATGCCTGCCGCAGCGCATCCAGCCGTGCGGACAGGCTGCCTTCGGCATAGGGTTGCGCGTGACCGCTGCCCCATACCGGCCCGGGCCATGCGGCATCGCCTTCGCAACGCGCTACGACGTGTACATGCAACTGGCGCACGATATTGCCGAGCGCACCGAGATTGAGCTTGTCGCACGGCACCACCTCACGCAGTGCGGCACCGGCGTGATTTACTTCCTGCCATAGCGTGGCTTGTTCATCGGCACTGAGGTCAGTGATCTCCACCAGACCAGGCTGCCGCGGCACCAGCACCAGCCAAGGGAAGCGCGCGTCGTTCATCAGTCGAACGTCGCACAGCGCAAGCGATTCGACCAGTCGTGTGTCTGCATCCAGCCGGGCGTCGAGGACGAAGCCTGAACCACTCATGCGCTGGCCAGATATTTGTCGAAAAAGGCCAGCGTGCGCTGCTTGGCAAGTTGCGCGCTGGCTTCGTCGTAGCTGGCGCCGACATCGCGATTGAAACCATGATCGGCGGGGTAGGTGAACGTTTCCATCTGCGGCAGCAGCTCGCGATGCTTCGCGACCATCTCTGGTGTGATGTGCTGATCTTTTTCGCCAAAGTGGAACATCAAGGGCGCCTTGGGTGTTTCGTGCAGAAACGGCACGTTGCGCGCGCCGTAGTAGCTGACCGAAGGCAGCCCCAGACGCAGCGCGGCAAGCAGCGCGACGGTGCCGCCCCAGCAATAGCCGACGGTACCGATCCTGCCGGCCGAGGCGATCGCTTCGGCCGCACTGGCGACATCCTCCAGGGCGCGCTCCAGGCCCAGTTCCGTGACCAGCTGCTTGCCCCTGCTGAAGCCGGCCTCGTCGTAGCCCAGTTCCACGCCGGTTTCCAGGTGATCGAAGAAAGCCGGCGCAATGGCCGTATAGCCAGCTTCGGCGAAGCGGTCGGTGACGCTGCGCATGTGCGCGTTCACGCCAAAGATCTCCTGGATCACCACGATGCCGCCCTTGGGTTTGCCCTTTGGTTGGGCAAGATAGGCGCCGATGCACTGGGTGCGGGTAGTGGGAATATTGATCTGTTGGCCCATGGCCGATCCTCATGGATGTGAAGGCATGATTCTAGCGATCCGGGCGCATGTGCTGCGCTGACGTATAATGTCCTGTTTCCACGCACGTTTTCACGGTAAAGAGCTCATGTCCCAAGCGGCACACAAAATCGGTTTCGTCAGCCTTGGCTGCCCCAAGGCGCTGGTGGATTCCGAACGCATCCTGACCCAGCTGAAGGTCGAGGGCTACGAAATTGTGCCCAGCTACAACGCGGCTGATGCGGTCGTCGTGAATACCTGCGGCTTCATCGACGCGGCGGTGCAGGAGTCGCTGGATGCGATCGGCACCGCGCTGCACGAGAACGGCAAGGTGATCGTCACCGGCTGCCTCGGCAAGCGTGAGGGGCTGATCCGCGAGGCGTATCCGGACGTGCTGTCGATCAGTGGCCCGCAGGACTACGTCAGCGTGATGAACGCCGTTCACACCGCACTGCCACCACGGCGCAACCCATTGCAGGATCTGGTGCCCGATACGGGCGTGAAGCTGACGCCGAAGCACTATGCGTATCTGAAAATTTCCGAGGGCTGCAATCACCGCTGCAGCTTCTGCATCATTCCGTCGATGCGCGGCAACCTGGTTTCGCGTCCGGTCGACGAGGTGTTGCTGGAAGCCGAGCGCCTGGTCAAGGGCGGCGTCAAGGAGCTGCTGGTGATCTCGCAGGACACCAGCGCCTACGGCGTGGACCTGAAGTACGCCGAGCGGCAGTGGCGCGACAAGACCTACCGCACCCGCATGACCGAATTGTGCGAAGGCCTGTCCGAGCTGGGCGTGTGGTCGCGTCTGCATTACGTCTATCCGTATCCGCATGTGGACGAGGTCATGCCGCTTATGGCAGCCGGCAAATTGCTGCCGTACCTTGACATCCCGTTCCAGCACGCCAGCCCGCGCATCCTGAAACTGATGAAGCGTCCCGGAAATATCGACAAGACGCTGGAGCGCATCAACAACTGGCGCAAGGTCGTGCCGGACCTGACCATCCGCAGCACATTCATTGTGGGCTTCCCGGGCGAAACCGATGCCGAGTTCGAGGAACTGCTCACGTTCCTGCGCGAGGCGGAGCTCGACCGTGTCGGTGCGTTTGCCTATTCGCCGGTAGACGGCGCGAAAGCGAACGAGCTGCCGGATCAGATTTCCGAAGAGCTGAAAGAAGATCGCCTCGAACAGTTCATGGCCGTGCAGGCCGAAATCTCCGCAGCGAAGCTGCAGCGCAAGATCGGCCGCACCATCCAGGTGCTGGTCGACGAGGCTGGTCCCGACGGCGCGGTCGCGCGCTCGGCGGCCGACGCGCCAGAGATCGACGGCGTGGTGCTGATTGCCGACGGCCAGAAACTCAGGCCTGGCCAGTTCGTCGATGTCGTGGTTGAAGGCGCCGACGAGCACGATCTGCACGCGCGTCTCGTCGGCTAAAGTCATGCGCTATCGGGCGCCGGCACGCGAGGCGGTCGAATCGGGCGTATTCGGGCGCTTGCCGCTGGCGGCATGGCGCGAGTACGCCGCGCTGCTTGAGGGCCCTCACTGGCCATCCATCGCGGCGCTCAATGCAGACCTGCCGGTCGCTGCGGATACACGCTTCGTGGCACAGACGCCGGCCTTGCTGGCTGACGGCCTGCATTACGAACAGCGCATCGCCGAGCGCGGCGAGATTGCCACCCGCGAAGGCAACTGGCATGACCTGCTCAATGCGCTGATCTGGCTGCGTTATCCGGCACTCAAGCAGGCACTGAACCAGCGCCAGGTGGCCGAGGTTGCCCGGATGGGGCCGAAGCTGCGTTCCCGCTCGCAATATGCGCTGACCCATTTCGATGAGGCCGGCATCATCGTTGCGTTGAACGATCCGGCGCTGCTGGCACTGTGGGATGCACATGATTGGTATGGCCTGTTCTGGCGACATCGACAGGCGTGGCTGGATGGCTCGATCCAGCTCGAAGTGTTCGGCCATGCCTTGCTGGAGCTCGCGTTGAGCCCGGACAAGCTGCTGGTGGGCAAGGCGCTGGTGTTCCAGTCGCCAGGCAACCTCGCTGCGGGGCAGCTGCGCGCTAACTGTACGGAGGCGATTGCCAGCGGTCGGCTGCTGCACGACCCGCTGGAACTGCGCCCGCTGCCGCTGTCGGGTATCCCGGGCTGGCATCCCGGCAACGGCGAAGAGACATTTCATCGCACCACGGTCTGCTACCAGCCACGGCGCGCCGGGCGCGAGTATCCGCCGGCGTACGTTTCCTGAGCCCATTGCTCCGGCTTGCGATCACGACTATATACAGAGGCACGGAGTCAGTTGGGGGAGCATGGCGGTGGGCATCGCGACGTCTCGGCTACGCGGTTGGCACGGCAACAGCTGCCTTGCACGTATCGTTACGGGATGGTTGATCCTGGTCGTACTGCTGCTATCTGCCTGCAGTGCAGTGGCGTCAGAAACGGCGCGCGCGCCGGTGTCGCCGATCCGTTTTGGCATCCTGCCGATCGGCAGCGCCGCTGAATCGCTGGAACAGTGGCGGCCGGTGCTGGACGATTTGCAGAAACGGCTGGGTCGACCGGTGACCACGGTGTCGGTCAGCAGTTATGCCGACCTTTCCGATGCGATTGGTGCCCAGCGGGTGGATGTCGCGTTTCTCTCCGGCAAGCTGGCGGTCGAGGCCGTGACGCATCAACACATGCAGGTGTTTGCCCAGTTTGTGCGCAACGATGGTGCCAAGGGCAATGTCGCCATGCTGGTCGTGCGTGGCGACAGCCCCATCCACACGCTGGGCGACCTGCTGGCGCACCCTGGGCATTGGCGCTACGCCCGCAGCGAACAGCTGTCGGTGACCGGTTATACGGCGCCCGAGGCGGACGTATTTGCGCCGCGTGGGCTCAATTCCGACACCTTTTTCGCCAGCGTGGTGGTCGGCAATCACCAGAACAATCTGCTGGCCGTGGTCAATCGCGACGTGGATGTGGCCAGCAGCAATAATCCGGACATGGATCTGTTCCATCGCCATTTTCCGGCCGAAGCGTCCCAGCTCCGGGTGATCTGGCGATCGCCGCTGATTCCTTCCGGGGTGCTGGTAGTACGTCAGGGCATGTCTGCGCCACTGCGTCAGCAGTTGACCGCTTTTATTCTCGCTTACGGCAGGGCGCCCGGTGACAGCGGTGCGCGTGAGCGTGCTCGGCTGGCCCGTATTCCGGATCTGGGCGGATTCGCACCGCAGAACAACCGTGTGCTGCAACCGTTCGTCGATATGCAATACACGCTGCTGCGGCAGCAGGCGCAGCACGGCCAATGGGTCAACCCACAGGCAAGGCAGGCGCGGTTGGCGCAGATCGAGCAGGACTACCTGCGCGATTCGCAGGCGCTATTGCCACATTAGGGAGTCTGACCACCCCGTTTTCTTGCCCGTCATTCCTGCGAAGGCAGGAATCCAGTACCTCATGCTGATCAGGAACTTCAGGCAACTGGATTCCTGCCTTCGCAGGAATGACGAGTTGGGTAAGAGGTCGACTCGAGGTGCAATTCGGCGTGAGCGGCACCCTTGGTTTCAATTATGTGTGGGGAACGCCAGACCGGTGACGACAATCCGATTTAGCTGTCATGTGCTTATTGTTCGGCACGAATGTCCGGCATGAATCAGATAATTATAAAAAATACAATAGTGATACTGCACAGTTTTGCATATGCGCGCATAATCGTTGCGCTTCGCATTCCAGCGAAGAGGGGAAACAACGACGCAATCCAAATACTGCAGAGCGGTGGCTCTGAGGGAGACTTTCATGAAAAGCATGAAACCTTGTTTGGCGTTGGCGGTTGCACTGTTAGGCATCACCAGCGTCCAGGCAGCAGAAATGGACAAAGCGAATGTCATTCGGGTCTACTCCGATACCGTGGCGCCCGCGGATCAGGAAGCCTATGAGGCTGGCGTAAAAAGCTATAACCAGTGTCTGGGTCAGCATGGCCTCAAGTACTCCTGGGTTGCGTTGCTGCATGAGACCGGGGACACCTATGAGTACTCCTATGTTTCGGCGCCATCTACGTGGGGGGCTTTCGATGCGATGCACGCTGTAAGCAAGGCGTGCGACCAAACGTGGCGGACGGCTGCGAACCCGCATCTGAAAGGCGAGACGAGTGCGTTTATGGTGCAGATGCCCGAACTCAGTCATGCGTCCAGTGACACGGGACTGACGTCTCCGCTGATGGACGTCATATATTTCAAACTCAAGCCAGGCCACGACGCATCCGAGGCTTTCACGAATGCGGTCAAACAAGTCGCAGCGGCGGCCGAGAAAACCCATTGGTCCACGCACTATATGTTTGGGAAAGTGCAGGATGGTGGCGAAGATGCGCCGGATTTCATTCTGTTGATTCCCGCAAAGAACTGGGCCGACCTCGGCGCGGATCCCAACCCTCCGGTATGGAAGATGGTCGAGAATGCCTATGGCAAGCCGACTGCCGATTCAGTGCGCAAGTCGCTCGATGATGCGACGCAGAGTGAGTCGTCGCACATCGATAGTTACAGTGCGGATCTGACTTATATGCCTGCCCACAAGTGATCAATAACGATTGACCCGGACGGCCTTCCCTGAGGGCCGTCTTCTTTTCCCGGCAATGCCGGTATGCTTTGGATACAGGTCAGCGCGCGGGCCCACGTCTGGCGCGCTTCACCGCGGCCTAACCTTTCTGAATGGCGATTCCAGTAGGCTCACCCACCCATGCTTTTTTGTCGAGGAAGTGCGATGAATATATTGTCCCGCCGTGGCGGATCGATCGGTTTCATGCGTCGGCTGCCGATGACCCTGGTAGCGCTCGTGTTGCTGCTGGTGCCCATCTGGGCGCAGGCACAAGGCATGTCCATGTTGCCGGCAGCCGATCAGCAGACCATCCGCAACTACAATCTCAACGACGACGTGTTCAACCGTCTGATAGCCGTGACCAAGGAAGCACGTCTGGAGGGGATCGCCCAGCAGCAACAGCCGCCTGATCCGGCCAAAATTCACACCCTCGATGACCTGGCGGCCCAGGCGGTCAGCGGTGATCCGCGAATTGCCGTGCTGATCAAGAAGTACGGCTTTACTCCGCGCGAATTCCTGCTGGCGAACATCGCGCTGATGAACGCGGCGATGGTGGAGCAGTCGAAGACTCAGCCTGAGCTGGCCAGCCAGATCGATCAGAGCAAGGTCAATCAGGCCAATGTCACCTTCTTCGAAGCGCATCAGCCACAGATCCACGCGCTGATGGAAAGTCCGGATAATTCGCATCCCCAGCAGTAAGTAATGCACGGCATCGCCGATGCAGTGACTCTTGCGGGTCAGGTGTCGGCGTAGCTGACCTCGACGATGACGAAGGCGGTACGGCCGTTCGGCAGTTCGGCTTCGAATTCATCGTCGGCGCGTTTCTTCAGCACGGCGCGCGCCAGCGGGGAATCGATGCTGATCCAGCCGCGTTTCGCGTCGGTCTCGTCTGGGCCGACGATGCGGTAATGCAGGATCTCGCCGCTGTCGACGTTCTCCAGTTCGATGCAGGCGCCGAAGAACACCAGCCGACGATCGCTCGGCGCACCTTCGGCCACCTTCAGTGCCGGGATGCGCTTGCTGAGATAGCGGGCGCGACGATCGATCTCGCCGAGCTGCTTCTTGCGATAAATGTACTCGGCGTTTTCCGAGCGATCACCTTCGGCCGCGGCGGCCGCGAGCGCCCTCACTACCTCCGGTCGCAAGGTATGCCAGAGATGATCGACCTCGGCCTTTAGCCGCTCAAACCCCTCGCGGGTGATGATCGCGGTGGAGGTGGGTGAGGGCGGGCGCCAGCGACTCATGCGGCACTCGTCAATCGTTGCCGTTGGGCATTGATCTGGGCAAGCAATGGATGATCAGGCCATGCCGCGGCAAGCTGCTGCAGCATCGCCGCCGCTTCGGCATGTTGTTCGGGCTGTTCGCCCAATATTTGCGCGGCCAGCAGGCCGCAATGCGGAGCCTGCATGTCTCTTGGCCAGTGCGCGAGATAGCCGCGGCAGAGTTTCAGGGCGATCCTGTGCATGCTCAGTCGTGCGGCCAGATCAGCCAGCTCGCAGCAAGTGCGCGGATCGTCGGGGATGAATTCGGCATCGATACCCGAACATTCCTGCAGCACGCCCAGCGCGCGACGTGATTCGCCCTGGGCGATAAGTGCGGCCATCCAGATCTGCCCATGGACCAGCAAAGCGTCATTGAGGCTGAGTTGCCGCAGCAGTTTGCGGTAAGCGATGTGCAGCGCCGCAGGTGCGGCGCTATCGCGCAGCCGTGGCACCAGCAGATCGAGAGCGGCGCGTGGCTGTTCCGGCGCCAGCGCCTCCACTTCGTCGAGCAGGTTCTGGTCCGCGTCCTGATGGATTTCCCGGGCCAGCACATGCGCTTGCGGCTGCAGGCCAAAATGCTCGTGGCGCTGATGAATCAGCAGACCCATCAGATGAAAGTTGAAGAGAGTGGCGTAGGTGGCCGCCAGGTAGAACAGCGGCAACGAGATCACGCGGGGAAACGCAGATTCAAAGGTGAGCTGAGCCACGCCAACGACCACGGCGATCAGCAACTGCACGCCGATCAGCCACAGGTAGGGCAGGCCGAAGCGTGATATCACGCGCACCCAGGTCACAGGGTTCAATGCGTGACCGACGCTGCCATCGAGCGCCAGCGACATGGCGATGGCCGGCAGGCTGATTGCCATCAATGAGGTGATGATCCATGTACCACCGCCGAAGTTCAGCTTCACCAGTAAGGTCAGTACGGTGGACCACAGCAGGATCGCCACCAGCGCCCAGCCGCCGTGGCCGGGCTCGGCAAATTCCGGCGACATCGCATAGCCGTCGGCGGTGTGGCGCAGGCATTCCAGCGCATACATATAGGTGGCCGCCCATAGCCCCAGCTCGATAAACCAGCCGGCAACCGGCAGCAGTGACAGGTAGTGCGCCAGGGTGAACGCCGCCATCGCCGACAACGCGCCGCCGCTCAATGGATAACGCAGCGCAATCAGCAACTGCTGCGACAGCGGCAGCTCGGTATCGATCAGTTCGATTCTCGGCATCGGTGGCAACTTCCGCTCAGTGTTTGCCGCTGAACGTGTCGTCGCGCACGCCACGCAGTATCTTCCGGCCGATCAGGATCTCAGTCATGGATATTCCACCTGGGGTGATCGGTTGATGGTGACCGCTCGATTGTAGCGGGGACGGTCATGCTGTGATGCTTCCTGGGGCATACGCTGCAAGGTGCGGGCGTTGAGTCGGAGCGCCACGCCGGCTATGGTGTTCGCTTTACGCGGATGAAGCCTGTGATGTTGTTGCGTTCTGTCGCCCATTCCCTGCGTCTGGTACCGCTTGCTGCGGCGTTGGGCCTGCTCGCTGCGTGCGCCAGTGCTGGCAGTACCAAACCATCGCCTCAGGTCAATGCGCTTTACAGCCAGCTTGATCTGGCCAGCCAGGGTTATGAAACTGCCTTGCAGCAGTCGCGCGAGGGCAATCTGCAGGCATCGCAACTGACGTTGACCCAATCGCTCGATCGGCTGAAGCAGGCTGCGGCGCAATGTGGCAATACACCCGGCTGCGATCCGCAGCGGTTTTTCTCGGTGTTTGATCATCTGCTGCGATTGAAGGACGGCGACTTCGGCGGCGACCAGGATCTGGACAGCGATATGGATCCGACGCAGGCCGCGCTGCCCACCGGCAAGACCGGCGCCGCCAGCCTGCCGGAGGCGCAACGTAGCGTGACCTTACTGCATGGACAGAAGCTGTCTGAACTGATTGCCATGAACGGGCCGGTGAAAGCGGCGCTGGAAATGTGGCTGACCCAGTGGCGACCGCAGCTGATGGACGCCTACGTCAACTATCAATATCTGCGCTATCAAATGTGGCCGGCGTACGAGAAAGCCGATCTGCCGGAGGCGCTGCTGTTCGGCATGATCGCGAAAGAATCAGGGGGCAAAGTGCATGCCGTGTCGCGCTCGGGCGCGGCCGGGCCGTTGCAGTTCATGTATGCCACCGGCTTGCGCTTTGGGCTGACCAACGACGATGGCTTCGACATGCGCTTCGATCCGGCGGCGTCGGCACGAGCCAATGCCGATTACATCAATGAGCAGCTGGGCGTGTTCAACAACAACCTCGAGCTGACCATTGGCGCCTACAACGGTGGTGAGGGCGCGATGCATCGTCTGGTCGGCGCAGACACGTCGGTGAGCTTCTACGATCCGCGCATCTACAATCAGTTGTCGCAGGAAACCCGGGACTATGTCCCCTCGGTGCTGGCTGCGGCCTGGCTGTTCCTGCATCCGGAGAGCTACAACCTGAGATTTCCGAAGATGGATGGTGCGCCGGGCATCATCACGCTGAAGCGGCCCGCGTCGCTGGCCGAACTTACCGTGTGTCTGGGTTCGGCCGGCGGCATGACCGATGGCTGGTTCCGCACGTTGCGCAACCTGAATCCGCGGCTCGATTCACAGGCGCAGCAGCCGGTAGGCACTCGTTTGCAGTTACCCAAACAGCTGGAGCAAGCGTATGCGTCACGTTGTGTGGATGGCCCGTGGCCGATTCTCGCCAGCGATCTGCACAATGCGGTAGTACCGGTCGTAGCCCAGGCCACGGTGCCAGTACATGCGTCGGCGGGATCGCGGGATTACAAGGTTCGCCGCGGTGACACGCTGGAGAGCATCGTGCGCAAACTGCACTGTTCGAGCGTGCAGGAAGTGGCGGATATGAACGGGATCAAGCACCAGCACCTCAGCCTTGGACAGACGCTGAAGCTCCCGGTCTGCCAATAAAGCCCCTCAGCGGTTGCCTGGCTCAGGCAACCGCGCTGGTCTGCATCCAGCTTTCGACCGTATTGTTGCTTTTGCTGTTGCCGTGGATTTCTTTGAGTTCGCGCAACAGCTGCATCAATTGACGGTGCTGCGGCTGCAGGCTTGCGTGCGGTGAGTTCTTGGTCTCGTGATAAGCCACGGCCAGCCATAGCGCGATACCGCGCAGCGCTACCTCAGGATTATCCGAGCGGGCGCGCTCATAACCGGCTTCGGTGCCCTGACCCCATGGCAGGTAGCGCGCTTCAGGCGCGGTGCCGTACAGGTGAGGGAAATCGCTGCGCGAGGCCTGGCCGATTTCACGCAGAGTCAATGCGCTCAGTCGCATTCGGGTGCGCTTGGGCAGCCCGCGGATGCTGCGTTCGATGTCGCGGAACTGGCGGCCAAGCTGGCGGGCACGCATCATCGCAATGAACGGTGTGAGTAGTTGCATGGGTTCCCCTCGGCGCTTGGTTCGGCAGTACCAGGTACATGGCGAAGAGGCGAGCGTAGCGAAGCCCTTGCGGCGAATGCGCCTAAAGCGTCACAAAATGACGCTTTGCGTCAGCTTACGGGTGACCTGAAGCTTGGGGCGAGGGGTCCGGCTTCGCTCTCGTCAGCAGCGGCCGAGCCGCTGGCCCACCTGCACTGCCTGCTGCGGCTGCAAGGCATCCAGCGTGGCCACGCCTTCGGGCAACAACAAAATCACCGTAGAGCCCATGTTGAAACGCGCCATTTCGGCGAAGCGTCCCAACGTGATGTTCTGGCCCTCGAACGACTTGCGGCGGATCGCCGAGGCATACGGCGGGATCACCAGGCCGTCCCAAACAGTGGCGACCGACGAGACCAGGATGGCCCCAACCATCACCACCACGAACGGACCATGCTCGCCCTCGAAGTGGCAGACCAGCCGCTCGTTGCGCGCAAACAAGCGCGGAATCGCCTCCACGGCGAACGGAGCCACGCTGAAGATCCGGCCGGGCACATGCACGGTTTCCTTCAGGCGCCCGGCCAGCGGCATATGCACACGGTGGTAGTCGCGCGGAGACAGGTACACGGTGACAAAGCGGCCATTGCGGTACGGCGCGGCGGCAGCCTCATCGCCACCCAGCAGTTCGGCCGCGGTGTATTCCTGCCCCTTGGCCTGGAAGATCCGGCCGTCGACGATCGGGCCGGCCTGGCTGATGCGACCGTCGGCGGGGCTGAGCAAGGCGGCAGGGTCGGCATCCGCACGGCGTGCGTCGGCGCGCAGCTTGCGCGTAAAGAACGCATTGAAGTGTTGATAGGCCAGTTCATCAGGCTGTGCCGCCTCGGCCATATTCACCTGGTAATTGCGCACGATGGTGCTGATGAGCCAGTTCTTCCACGGCGCGAATGTCCAGCGGGTAGCCCAGTAAACCACCCGCGACAGGGCGCGGTGGGGCAGCAGGTATTGCAGCAATAATTTAAAGGTCATCCGCCCAGTATAAAAGAAGCGGGGGGCTAGCCCGGCCACTGGCTTTATACTGATGGGCCTTGTGACTTGCCTGCCCAGGATTGCCGTGACCGCCGAACTCGCCTCCATCATCGACTTCATCCGTTATGGCGCAAGTCGCTTCTCGGCTGCCGGACTCACGTTCGGGCACAGCCACGACAACCCGATCGACGAAGCTACTCATCTGGTGCTTGCCAGCCTGCACCTGCCGCCGGACATCCCGCCGGCATACGGTGCCGGCAAGCTCACGGCTGAGGAGCGCGAACGCGTGCTGACGCTGATCGAGCGCCGGGTCAACGAGCGTCTGCCGGTGGCTTATCTGGTCGGCGAAACGTGGTTCGCCGGGCTGAAGTTCAAGAGTGACCGCCGTGCGCTGGTACCACGCTCACCGATTGCCGAGTTGATCGAGTCGGGTTTCTCGCCGTGGCTGGACGACCGTCAGATCGAGCGCGCGCTGGACCTGTGCACGGGCTCCGGCTGCATCGGCATCGCGCTGGCCGAATACAACCCGGAATGGGAGGTCGACATTGTCGATATCAGTGACGAAGCGCTTTCGCTGGCGCGCGAAAACATCGTATTCCAGCACGTCGAAGGTCGTGTCGAGGCGATCAAGTCGGACCTGTTCAACGGGGTGAAAGGCCGCTACTACGACCTGATCGTCTCCAATCCGCCCTACGTCACCGAAGACGAGTACGCCGCGCTTCCTGGCGAGTATCGCCACGAGCCGAAGCTCGGCCTGACCTCGGGTGCGGACGGGCTGGATCTTTGCCTGCGCATGCTTGACGAGGCCTCGCAGTACCTCAACGACGGTGGTCTGCTGATCGTGGAAGTAGGCGAAAGCGAGCACGCGCTGGCTGCGCTGCTGCCGCAGGTGCCGTTTGTGTGGATCGAGTTCAAGGTCGGCGCGATGGGCGTGTTCGCGCTGGAACGGCGCGACCTGGTCGAACATGCCGCTGCGATTCATGCCGCTGCCATCGCACGGCAACCCTAGCGCCTTACGGCGTCCAGCTATCGCGGTTAAGCTGTGACGGATCCTTCAGACGTCCAAACCCTATGTCCAGCAACTCCTTCGGCAAGCTCTTCACCGTCACCACGTTTGGCGAAAGCCACGGGCCGGCGATTGGGTGCGTGATCGACGGATGCCCGCCGGGGCTGCCGATCAGCGCGGAGGAGTTTCGCCAGGACCTGGATCGTCGCGCCACCGGCCGCAGCCGCTTCACATCGCAGCGGCACGAAGCGGATGAGGTGGAAATCCTCTCTGGCGTCTACGAGGGAAAGACGACGGGCACGCCCATCGCACTGCTGATCCGCAACACCGATCAGCGCAGCAAGGACTACGGCGACATCGCGTCGACCTTCCGCCCTGGTCATGCTGATTACACCTATTGGCAGAAATACGGCATCCGCGACCCGCGTGGCGGCGGCCGCTCCTCGGCACGCGAAACCACCATGCGGGTGGCTGCTGCCGTGGTCGCCAAGAAGTGGCTGGCCGAACGCTACGGCGTGCGCGTGCGCGGCTATCTGGCTCAGATCGGCGATATCACGCCCGCGGCATTCGATTGGGCGGCGGTGGAGCAAAACCCGTTCTTCTGGCCGGATGCAGCGCAGGTGCCTGCACTGGAAAGCCACATCAACGCGCTACGCAAATCCGGCGATTCGGTCGGCGCACGCGTCAACGTGGTGGCCGACGGCGTGCCGCCGGGCTGGGGTGAGCCGATCTACGGCAAGCTTGATGGCGATCTCGCCAGCGCACTCATGTCGATCAACGCAGTCAAGGGTGTGGAGATCGGTGATGGCTTCGCCGCCGTCACCCAGCGCGGTAGCCAGCACCGCGACGAAATGAGTATGGACGGCTTTACGTCCAATCATGCCGGCGGCATCCTTGGCGGCATCAGCAGCGGCCAGCCGGTAACCGCCTCGATCGTGCTCAAGCCCACCTCCAGCATCCTGATTCCCGGCCACAGCGTGAACCTCGCTGGCGAGGCGGCCGAGGTGGTGACCAAGGGTCGCCATGATCCCTGCGTCGGCATACGGGCGACCCCGATCGCCGAAGCGATGATGGCGCTGGTGCTGATCGACCATGCACTGCGTCACCGCGCTCAGTGTGGCGATGTGGGCGCGGTCGAGCCGCTGATTCCATGGCAGTTCCAAAGGCAGGGAACGACCCAAGATGGATAGGCCGAAGGTCTGGGTTTCGCGCCCCACCTTTCCCGACATCATCTCCCGTCTCGACGAGCACTTCGAGGTGACCAGCGAGTCGGAAGAGGTCGCTTTTACGCCGGCGGAGCTGGCGGCGAAACTGGCGGATCAGGATGCCGCCATCGTGGGTCTCAAGGAGCGCATCAGCACGCCGGCAATCGTCGGCGCGAAGCGCCTGCGCATCGTTGCCAACCTCAGCGTCGGCTACGACAACCTCGACCTGACTGCGTTGACCGAGGCCGGGATTGCCGCCTCCAATACCGCCGATGTGCTCAACGAAAGTGTGGCCGATTACACCTGGGCGTTGCTGCTTGGTGCAGCGCGCGGGGTCGGTGCAGCCGAGCGCTGGTTGCGTGCGGGCGAATGGAAGGCCACGAAGTTCACCCAGTGGCTTGGCATGGATGTGCGTGGTCGCACGCTCGGTATTCTGGGCATGGGCCGGATCGGTCAGGCCGTCGCGCGCCGGGCCACAGGGTTCGGCATGCAGGTCATCTATCACAATCGTTCGGCGTTACCGGCAGTGCTCGAACGTGAATGCAACGCGCGCTACGTGGACAAGCCGTCGCTGCTGCGCGAGGCTGATTTTCTGGTGCTTGTCGTGCCATTGACTCCGGAGAGCCGCCACGCGATTGGCGCATCCGAACTGGCGTTGATGAAGCCGACTGCCGTGTTGGTAAATGTTGCCCGCGGCGGTATCGTGGACGATGCGGCGCTTGCTGCGGCGCTGGCACGTGGTGATATAGCGGCGGCTGCGCTGGATGTTTTCGAGGGCGAGCCGAACGTGCATCCAGCCTTGCTTGCGCTGGACAATGTGCTGCTCAGTCCGCATATAGCCAGTGCCAGTCATGATGCACGACGCGCCATGACGGCGCTCGCGGTCGACAATGTCATGGCGTTTTTCGGCCATGGCCCCCACGCCGGGCACCCTCCGACGATCCTCAACCCGACGGTACTGGCAACGGCCAGCCACACCCCCACCCCTGAGCTAAAGAACACACGATGAGCAAGAAGAGCAGTTACAAAGTCGCCATGGTTGGCGCGACCGGTGCGGTGGGTGAGGCCTTGCTGGCGATCCTTGCAGAGCGGGAGTTTCCGGTCAGCGAACTGGTGCCGTTGGCCAGCGAGCGTTCGGCCGGCGGGAAAATCGAGTTTGGCGGCCAGCAGATCACGGTGCAGTTGCTGGATACCTACGACTTTGCGGGCGTGGACATCGCGTTCTTTTCCGCCGGCGGCTCGGTCAGCAAGGTGCATGCGCCACGCGCAGCGGCGGCCGGAGCCGTGGTCATCGACAATACTTCCGAATTCCGCTACGACGACGACGTACCGCTGGTCGTCAGCGAGGTCAATCCGCATGCGATCGCCGAGTACACCCGCCGCGGCATCATCGCCAATCCGAACTGCTCGACCATGCAGATGCTGGTGGCGCTGGCGCCGATCCATCGCGCGGTGCAGATCGAACGGATCAATGTCGCCACCTACCAGTCGGTGTCTGGCGCCGGACGTCTGGGCATGGAGGAGCTCGGCAAGCAGACGGCGGCGCTGCTGAACTTCCAAAGCGTGGACCCCGGCAAGAAATTCCCCGTGCAGATAGCGTTCAATGTGATTCCGCAGATCGACGAATTTCAACCGAACGGCTACACGAAAGAAGAGATGAAGCTGGTGTGGGAGACCCGCAAGATCCTTGAGGACGAGTCGATCCAGGTGAATCCGACGGCGGTACGCGTACCGGTTTTCTATGGCCACTCCGAGGCGGTACATATCGAGACCAGCGAGAAGATCACCGCCGAACAGGCGCGGGAGCTGCTGCAGCAGGCGCCGGGCGTGGTGGTGATGGATGAGCGCAAACCGGGTGGTTATCCGACCCCGGTGGGCGAGGCGGCCGGCAACGACGCTGTATTCGTCGGCCGTATCCGCGAGGATATTTCGCACGAGCGCGGGTTGGATCTGTGGATTGTTTCGGACAATATCCGCAAGGGTGCGGCGCTGAACGCCGTGCAGATCGCCGAGCGGCTGATTGAGGACTATCTATAAAATGCGTTGTTCGCAATTCATTGGCGTGATGTGTTTCATGGCGTCGTCGGTGGCCTGGGCCAGTAGCGGCGAGCCGACGGCACAACCTGCCGGCCAGCCGAAGCCGGCACAGGTCTCGCTGTCCGAGATCCAGCAGCGTCTCGCGCGGCACCAGGCTGAGATCAACCAGCTGGAACAGAGTGTCGCCACGCAGGAAGCGGACAGCACGCAGGCCAATCAACGCCTTCAGCAGCAAGATCGGACCATCACCGAACTGCAGAAGCAACTGCAGACGCTGCGAGCCAAGCGGGCATCAGGCCAGCAATAAAGGCGCCGCGGCGATGAGAACGCACTGCAGCAATGCACTGCAAGTATTCGCTGCTGCTATTGTTGATTGGTCTACATATAACTAAAGTGGCCATCATTTGGAGCGGTTGTCGCCATGGCGATGACACCATAGAGTGGCGCCAGAGATCGTTCGGGGGAACACACTGATGAATCGTTCGTTGAAGTTGTCGATGTTGATGGCACTGGCACTGGGCAGCAGTCAGGCAATGGCGCTGGACCTGGGCCAGATCCAGGTCAAATCGACCTTGGGGCAGCCGTTGCTGGCCGAGATTCCGCTGCACCCTGCCAATCAGGCGGAATTGCAGAACCTCACCGTTCAACTGGCCTCCAGCGAAGATTTCGCCCGCGCCGGCATCGCGGGGGGGCGCACCACGATCCCGCTTCATTTCAGTGTCACCAGTGCCGGCAATGGCCAGCAAGTGATCCGCATCACCAGCAGCGTGGCGGTGGATGATCCCTACCTCGACCTGCTGCTGGAAGTGAACGGCAAGGCCGGCAAGAGCGTGCGCGAGTTCGCCATCCTTCTCGATCCGCCGGGAACCCCCATGGCAGCGCCGTTGCAGGCGCCACCGGCAGCTACCGCCGCTTCCGCGCCGACGCAGTCGGCACCAAGCCAGGTTGCTCACGCCACATCAGCGCCCGCGCCACGGCAAAATCATGTTGCGCCAGCACCCCGCGCCGAGCCCGCTGCGGCTGCTGTCAGCAACGGCAAGTACGGTCCGGTCGAACGCGGTCAGACATTGTCGTCGATCGCCCGCAACGTCACGCCAAGCGGGGTCGACGTCAATCAGATGTTGCTGGCGCTCAAACAGGCCAATCCCGAGGCGTTCTATCGCGACAATATCAACGCGCTGAAGACCGGCGCGGTGTTGCGTGTACCGACATCTGACGAAGCGCAGGCCGTGACGGCCGCCGCGGCAGTGGCCGCAGTTCGTCGCGAGAACGGCGATTGGCGTGCCGGAGCGACCAGCAAACCCACCACGGTGGCGGATGCGGCGACCCGCGCCCCCAGTGCGCCCACCAGCACATCCGGCGCTTCCGGTGATCGTCTTGCGCTGGTTCCAGCCCAGGGCGTGAGCGGCACGGGGAGCCAGAGCGGGAGCGCGCCAGGCACCGGTGGTAAATCCGCTGCCGGCGTTCGCCAGGAACTGCTGCGCACCCAGGAAAGCCTTGCGACCCTGCAGCAGCAGGGCAACGAGTTGACCGCCCGTCTGAAAGACCTGACGGACATCAACAGCAAGAACGAACACTTGTTGTCATTGAAAGACAACGAGATCACCGAACTGCAGAACGAGCTGGCCGCGGCACGCAAGACTGCCGGCTTGCCGCCCCAGGCGGCTGCCGCCCCGGCGGCGGTGAGCGGGGCCAAGCTTGCGCCGGTAGCCAGCGTGCCGGCACAGCCCGTGGCAACCACGCCAGCAGCGGCCACATTGGCACCTGCTGTGAGCAGCACGGCTGCCACTGCGGCAGCTGCCGCCACAAGTTCAAGCGCGGTGACAACAGCTCCAGCCGTTAACGCCAGTGTGCCTGCGACAGCTACCGCAGCGGCCAAGCCCGCGCCGGTCAAACCCGTTATCAAGCCCGTCATCAAGCACACCGCCCCGTTGGCGGATGAACAGCCGTGGTACACGCAGACGTGGGCCTGGGCCGCAGGCGCCGTCGTGGTTCTGTTGCTGCTGGTTGGGCTTCTGCGTCGCCGCAAGCCTGCCGAAGCGTCGTTGGCGAAGTCCTCACTGGCTGATCGTTTCGAATCGGCAGCACCGGCCGAGCACGATGGCGACGATGTCGACCAGGACGAGCTGCTCGACGAACTGGCCGAGCATCCGGACGACATCCATCTGCATCTGGAACTGGTCACCCTGTATTACTCGCGCCGCGACGTCGAGCACTTCGAGGCGGCTGCCGAAGCGATGCATGCCCACATCACAGATCCGCAGCAGGACGAGTGGCAAGACGTTGTGCACATGGGTGAGGATCTGGTGCCGGGCCATCCGCTGTTCGATCAGCACGCGGCGGTTCCAGCGCGTGAAGAAGCAGCAAGCCCACCCGATTTCGATATCGACGACTACGCGGTCGGCAGCCATGCCTCCACGGTCGCATCGTCGATGCCGCCACTGCCGCCGCAGGCTCCAAAGAAGGTCAGCGAATACCACTTCAATTTTGACTTGAGTGGGCCGGTCGCCGGTGAATCGGCGTCGGACATGACCGCTGTCGCGCCAGAGGTAGCCGATACCCATTTTGAGGCGCCGCCTCCGCTAGCGCACGTCGAGCCGGCCACGAGCTGGCAGTTCGATGATTCGGAGAATGACCATCAGTTGAGCGGCCAGGGCCATGAGCTGGGCGAATACAACGATGATCCGGTTGATACCAAGCTGGATCTGGCTCGCGCTTATCTGGACATGGGCGATGCCGATGGTGCTCGCGCCATGCTTGGGGAAGTGCTGAAGGAAGGCAGTCAGATGCAGCAGGATGTTGCCAAGCGCCTGATGGAAGGCATCAGCTGATTCCAGCGCCACGCCGTTCGCGTGAGTTGTCGGGCCGGCCTTGCCGGCCCGACCTCGTTTCGGGGCTAGCCGGCCTTGCCGGCCCGACTTCGTTTATTGAGCCAGCCCACAAATACTGCGTACAAACCGTTCGCCCTGGGCGTAGCGCAGCGGAGTCGAAGGGAATTCGGGGAACCATCGGCGGCCCGGCTCAATAAGGACCTGGCAGCCTTGTCGGCCCGATTCAGGTGGCAGGCTGCTAATCTTTCACGACTTTTATCGACCTGTTACCGACTACATGCGCATCGCCCTTGGCATCGAATACGACGGCACCGATTTCTACGGCTGGCAGCGCCTGAAGTCCGATGCCAGCGTGCAGACAGCGGTAGAGAGCGCGCTGTCGCGGGTCGCCGCGCATCCGGTGGAGATCAGTTGTGCGGGGCGTACGGATGCCGGGGTCCATGGCCGCTGCCAGGTCGTACACTTCGATACCGAGGCTCAGCGCGACATGCGCGGCTGGGTGCTTGGTGCCTGTTCCAACCTGCCAGATACCGTGGCTGTATTGTGGGCGCAGCCAGTGGCAGCGGAGTTTCATGCGCGTTATGCCGCACGCAGTCGGCGCTATCGATACCACATCCTCAACCGGCCGGTGCGTGCGGCGCTGGATGCGCGCTACGTGACGTGGGAGCGCCTGCCGCTTGATGCCGAACGCATGCACGAGGCAGCACAGGCCCTGGTCGGCGAACATGACTTTGGCGCGTTTCGGGCGTTGTCATGCCAGGCCGCACATCCGCGTCGAACGGTCTTGGCGGTCAGTGTACGTCGCGAGGGTGAACAACTTTTCGTCGATATCGAGGCGAACGCGTTCCTGCATCACATGGTGCGCAACATCGTCGGATCGCTGCTGCTGATCGGTCGCGGCGAACGACCCGTGGCGTGGATGGCCGAATTGCTGGCCGGCTGCGATCGTCAGGTCGCCGGACCCACCGCGGCTGCGTCGGGGCTGACCTTTCTGGGCCCACGCTATCCATCTCACTGGGGCTTGCCGGCCGAGGTCAGCATGATCGAGACAAGTCAGTGAACGACCAGCAAGCAACTCGCATCAAATGCTGTGGAATGACCCGGGTCGAGGATGCGCTGTTGGCGGCGCGCCTCGGCGCCGACGCGATCGGGCTGGTGTTTACAGCGCGCAGTAAGCGCCGGGTCGAGTTGTCGCAGGCAACGACGATACGCCAGGCGTTGCCGCCATTTGTCACGGTGGTGGCATTGTTCATGGACGACGAGGCGGCGCTGGTGCATCAGGTGATCGACGTCGTGCAGCCGGAGTTGCTGCAGTTTCACGGACAGGAAGACGATGCGTGGTGCGCGCAGTTCGGTCAGCGTTATCTCAAGGCGATCGCGATGGGTGAGGGCGCGCAGGCCTTTTCGCGCTTGCACGACTACCCCAAGGCGGCCGGGTTGCTGCTGGACGGGCACGGCCTGGGCGAGGCCGGCGGTAGCGGGCGCGCGTTCGACTGGTCGCACATGCCGAGCGATCTGGCGCAGCCATTGATCCTGGCCGGCGGGCTGAATCCGGACAACGTCGCGCAAGCCATCCGCATCGCGCGACCATGGGCGGTGGACGTGGCCAGCGGCATCGAGCGTTCGCCCGGCATCAAGGATGCCGCTAAGATGGCTGCCTTCATTGCCGCCGTACGTAGGAACGCACCCTGTGCGTGATAGACGCTGAGGCAACCTTTTTCGCGCACACGGTGCGCTCCTGCATCCGAATCACAAGATGAGCAAGATCACCGATTTCAACGCCTACCCCGACGCGCACGGCCGCTTCGGCAATTACGGTGGCAGCTATGTCGCCGAGACGCTGATGGCGCCACTGGCTGAGCTTACCGAGGCGTATCTGCGGTTGCGTGACGATCCGGAGTTCATCGCTGAGCTGGACCGCGATCTGAAGCATTACGTTGGTCGGCCCAGCCCGATCTATCACGCCGAGCGGCTGTCGCAGCATGTGGGTGGCGCGCGGATCCTGTTCAAGCGCGAGGACCTCAACCATACCGGCGCGCACAAGATCAATAACACGGTGGGCCAGGCGCTGGTCGCCAAACGCATGGGCAAGCCGCGCATCATCGCCGAAACCGGCGCGGGCCAGCACGGTGTAGCCAGTGCCACGGTGGCCGCGCGGCTCGGCTTGAAGTGTGTGGTCTACATGGGCGCGGTGGATATCGAACGGCAGAAGATCAACGTCTACCGCATGAAGCTGCTGGGCGCGGAAGTCGTGCCGGTGACGTCCGGCTCGAAGACGCTGAAGGACGCATTGAACGAGGCGATGCGCGACTGGGTCACCAACGTCGCCGACACGTTCTACATCATCGGCACCGTTGCCGGCCCGCATCCGTATCCGTTGATGGTGCGTGATTTCAACGCGATCGTCGGGCGCGAGGCGCGGGCGCAAATGCTGGATCAATATGGCCGTCTGCCGGACGTGCTCACCGCCTGTGTGGGCGGCGGCTCCAATGCGATCGGGTTGTTCCATGCGTTCCTGAATGATGCGGATGTGCGCATGGTCGGCGCCGAGGCCGCAGGCGAAGGGATTGCCAGCGGCCACCATGCGGCCTCCTTGCTGGCCGGTCGACCAGGTGTGCTGCACGGCAATCGTACGTACGTGCTGTGCGACGACAACGGCCAGATCACCGAGACCCATTCGGTTTCGGCTGGTCTCGATTACCCCGGTGTCGGCCCCGAGCATGCGTTCCTGAAGGATGCCGGCCGCGCCGAATATCTCGGCATCACTGACGACGAGGCGCTGGAAGCGTTTCATCTGCTGGCGCGCACCGAGGGTATCCTCGCTGCGCTCGAGTCCAGTCACGCGGTGGCGCAGGCGATCAAGCTGGCGCGCGAATATCCGAAGGATGGGCTGGTGTTGTGCAACCTGTCCGGCCGTGGCGACAAGGACGTGCATACGATCGCTGCACTCGAAGGGGTCGAAGTATGAGTCGCATCGATGCGCGTTTTGCCCAGCTCAAGGCGTCCGGCCGCACCGGCCTGATTCCGTTCGTCACTGCCGGCGATCCTGCGCCTGAGCATGTCGTGACGCTGATGCACGCGCTGGTCGAGGCCGGTGCCGACCTGATCGAACTAGGCGTGCCGTTCTCTGATCCGATGGCCGATGGGCCGGTGATCCAGCACGCCAGCGAGCGGGCGATTGCCAAAGGTGTCGGGCTGGCTGATGTATTGCGCTGGGTTGCCGAATTCCGCACGCGTGATGCGGCTACGCCGGTGGTTTTGATGGGTTATCTGAACCCGGTCGAGATCCACGGTTATGCCCGCTTTGCGCAGGAGGCAGTGCAGGCCGGCGTCGATGGCGTGTTGCTTGTCGATTGCCCGTTGGAAGAAGCGTCGGTTCTGCAGCCGTTGCGCGACGCAGGGTTGCAGCAGATCCTGCTCGCCGCGCCGACCACCGCACCCGCGCGTATGGCGCGGCTGTGCGAGGCCGCCGAGGGTTTCCTGTATTATGTGTCGTTTGCCGGTATTACCGGTGCGGCGCACTTGAGTACCGGCGGGATCGCCGCACGAGTAGCGGATATCCGCGCTCACGCGCGAGCTCCGGTGGCGGTAGGTTTTGGCATACGCGATGCGGAGAGTGCGAAAGCAATCGCTGGCTTCGCCGATGCGGTGGTGATTGGCAGTGCGCTGGTCGAGCGGCTTGCCGAGGCCACGGATGCGGCCGACATCTCCGCGCGGATTCGCGCGTTTCTGCTGCCGATTCGTGCCGCGCTCGATGCGCATTGACTGAATGTCTACCAGGGACCGGTCTATATGAGGACCGGCCCATGAAGGGCAGATGCATGACGGGCAGGTGCCGTTTGACGATGGTGCTCTCACGATTATCTAGGGTGATGCGATGAACTGGCTGCAAAAAATCATGAATCCGCGCACCCGTACGCAGCAGCCGAATGGCGGCAAAGGTTCGGTGCCGGAGGGTGTCTGGGAGAAATGCGGCGGTTGCGGCACGGTGTTGTATCGGCCGGAACTCGATCGCAACCTGATGGTTTGCCCCAAGTGCGGTCATCACCATTACATCGAGGCGCGCACGCGTCTGCTTGCGTTGCTGGATGAAGGCAGCGCGCAGGAGCATTGGGCCAGCATGGAGCCCACCGATCCGCTGAAATTCCGCGACACCAAGAAGTACCGCGATCGCATCATTGCCGCGCAGAAAAAGGTTGGCGAAAAGGACGCGCTGCTGGCAATGAGCGGCAAGCTCAAAGGACGCCCGCTGATGGCGGTGGCATTCGAGTTTGCCTACATGGGCGGCTCGATGGGTTCCGTCGTGGGTGAAAAATTCACCCGCGCCGCAGAACGCGCACTGGCCGATCGCAGTGCGCTGGTGTGCTTCTCAGCCACCGGCGGTGCGCGCATGCAGGAGGCATTGTTTTCGCTGATGCAGATGGCCAAGACCTCCGCTGCGCTGGCGCGCCTGCGTGACGCGGGCGTGCCGTACATCAGCGTGCTGACCAACCCGACTACCGGTGGCGTATCCGCCAGTCTGGCGATGCTCGGCGACATCAACATCGGTGAGCCGAAGGCGTTGATCGGTTTCGCCGGTCCGCGCGTGATCGAGCAGACCGTGCGCGAGACGTTGCCAGAGGGTTTCCAGCGCTCGGAGTTTCTGGTCGAGCATGGCGCCATTGACCTGATCGTCGATCGTCGCGACATGCGCGACAAGCTGGCTGATCTGCTCGGCATCCTGACCCGGGCATCGCGCGCCGCCTGAAAAATCCTCCGCGATAAACATCAAGATGCCGCCGCAAGGCGGCATCTTCGTTTCCGCTGCAGGTTTTCCACAGCTACTGTGGATGCCATGGGTGTAAGCCTGTGGACAAGGTCCATTCGCTGCTTGTCCATCAAGCACTTGCTACGCGTTGTCGAAGTTTTGCTCAGTCGCGAGCGTGTCCGGCAAAGTTCTCCACAGCGAATGTGGAGCGTGACGTGGAAAGCCTGTGGACAAGTAGCCTATCTGTCTGACCGCAAAGGACCTTGTGACGGCGTGCGCAATTGCTGCTCACACGAGTGCACGGCAGCACTCACGTCAGCCAGCCTCACTTCAGTCAATCCTCAGACCAGCTTCGCGGCCAGCGGCAACAGCAACAGCGACGACGCGCCAAGACCACTGCCGATGAGAATGGCCGCCAGCACGTCACTCGGATAATGCAGCCCGAGGATCACCCGCGATGCAGCGACCAGCACTGTAAAGCTCAGCAGCAACGGTGCGAGCTGCGGATACCAGGCCAGTGCGACGATGCTGAAGCCCACTGCCTGCAAGGTGTGCCCGGATGGAAAACTGAATTCGTCCAGTGGCGGCACATGGGCGATCACGCCGGGGCATACGCGGAAGGGGCGCGGGCGGCGCGTCCAGCGTTTCAGCAAGCGGTACAGCTGCAATGCAGTGAGCCCGGTGAGTGCCATGTGCGCAGCGGCGACAAGTCCGCGCTGGCCATAGATCAGCGGCAGTACGGCCATCAGCGCGTACCAGAACATGCCATCACCGAGCCGGCTGATGGCACCGAAGAACAGACCCACCGCGCGCCGGGCACCCCAGCGATTGGCTGCTACACATACGCGTCGATCCAGCGCGAGGCGCGGAGCACCGAACAGGCGTGACGCAAGGCGGTGTGATCCGACAGGGTGTGTAGCGATTGAAAGCTCAGGCGTGTGCAGCGGTGGTAGCGTGCTCATGCAAATTCTCCTCGGCCATCTCACGCAGCAGGGTTTCGAAATCACGGATCACGGCGTCCGGAGAGAGCCCGGCGACGCCGACATGAGCGGCACGTCCCATGTGCCTGATCAAACCCGGATTGCAGGCCAGGTTGGTGGCCGCAGCGATGAACGCCTGCGCATTCCCCGACTCGATGCAGTAACCGTTGACGCCGTCGAACAGATGTTCGTGGGCGGCGCCTTCGGCGTAGGCCACCACCGGCAGGCCGGCGGCCAACGCCTCGAGAATCACGTTGCCGAACGTTTCACTGAGGCTGGTAAACGGGAACAGGTCCGCGCTGGCGTAATGCTGGGCGAGCGCTTCGCCGCGCAGCATGCCGGCGAAGATGAAATCCGGATGCATGGCCTGCAGTGCTGCACGTGCTGGACCATCACCCACCCATACGTAGCGTGCCTTGGGAACCTGGCTCTGGATGGCGCGAAACGTCTGCACCGCCAGTTCGAGATTCTTTTCCGCAGCGATGCGCCCGACATACAGCACCACCGGCGTGGCGGCATCGACGCCCCACGTGGCGCGCAAGGCATCACTGCGATGATGCGGGTGGAACAGTTGCGTATCCACCGCGCGGCGCAGCATGCGCGCGTTGGGTACGCCCAGGGCGTGCAGTTCCTTGGCCAGTGCATCGGTCGGCACCAGGGTGGCGGCAGCGCGTCGATGAAAGCGGCGCAGATAGCTGCGTACCAGCGGGGTGAGCCAACCCACACCGTAATGATCGGCGTAGCTGTCGAAGCGGGTATGGAAGCCGCTGCTTACCGGTATGCGCAGTTGCTTGGCCGCACGCACGGCCGACCAGCCGAGCGGACCTTCGGTGGCGACATAGATCGCGTCGGGGCGCTGCTGCATCCAGTGCTGACGCAGCGCGCGGCCGGCGGGCAAGCCGAAGCGCAGTCCGGGATAGCGGGGCACGCTGCCGCCGCGCACGCTGAGCACTTCGATGCCAGGTTCGTCCAGATGCGGTTGCGGCTGTCGTGGACGGATCAGATCGACGCTGTGGCCACGACCGGCCAGGCCGGCGGCGAGGCTCTGTACGGTCAATGCGACGCCGTTGATTTCCGGTGGATAGGTCTCGCTGACGATGCCGATGCGCATGATGGTACCCGTGCTGGCTGGGCACAGCTTCGCCGGGCGGCGTTGCGGCGGTATGGCGGGTGCATGACGCCCCAATGACGGTGGGTGCTGGACGCTAGCTGCCGGGCGTTAGGGTTGCAGGCGATCAGCCAGCGTCACCAAAACGGAACGAGGCCATGCCGCGGGTCAGCGGCCGAAGTAGATCGATACGCCGAGATTGACTTGCCAATCCGGCGCCATGCCGCTCAAGCGACGGTCGAAGCCGGCATCGAGCTGGACGCGCGGATCGACCAGCCATGCCAGTCCGCCACCGGCAACGGTGCCGTTGCCTTGATCCGCCGCGTGGAGCAGGGCCGTCTCTACATACAACGTCAGCGTCTTGGTCAGCACGATATTGTCGCTGAGCGCTGCGGTGGTGCTGTCCTTGCCGCCGGCACGCACGTCTTCGAGATACGCCCCCAACTGATGGATGTCGTTCGCCTGGTAGGCGAATTGTGCGCCGAGCAGATACTGGCGATTGTCGTTGCGGAACGCCTTCGCGCCGTCCGTGAATTCAACACTGCCCAGCAATCCCCAGCTGAATGCCTGGTTTGAGCTCGGCAGCGCAAGCTTGATGGCGAGGTTGCTGTCGCCATGGCCATGACCGCGGAAGTCGGTCGCGGAACCGGTCTGCTGCAGGTAGTCGAAGGCCGAGCCGCCCAATTGCACTTCCACCGGGCCACCGATGCCGACCCGCAACAGACTCTCAGTGGTGAATAGCGAGTTGCGGACGCCATCCTGCCGGTCGAGACTCCAGTCCCCAAGGCCTTGCTCGAGAGTGACGTCGCCAGCGTCCAGCACGACCGGAGTGAAGCCATAGCCCGGGCGGTCGAAGCCTGGGTTGGTGGCCAATACAGGCATGCTGATCAACCAGCCCAGCGTGAACGCGGCAAGCGGAGCAAAACGCGGGCGACAATGTATCCGTTGCGCCAGGCGCGGGTTCGCGCCCCGGTATCGGCTAAAATCCAATGCTTCGCTCCATGCCAGTTGAATAGAATCCCATGACTGTTCGCACACGCTTCGCCCCCAGCCCTACCGGTTTCCTGCATATTGGTGGTGCCCGTACCGCACTGTACTGCTGGTTGGAGTCACGCCGCCGTGGTGGGCAGTTTGTGTTGCGCATCGAGGATACCGATCGCGAGCGTTCCACCGACGAGGCGGTGCAAGCGATTATCGATGCCATGCACTGGCTGGGACTGGATGCGGACGAAGGCCCGGTCTATCAGACGCATCGACTGCAGCGTTACAAGCAGGTTGCCGATGAACTGGTCGCTGCCGGCAAGGCGTACTACGCCTACGAGAGCAAGGACGAGATCGAGGCGATGCGCGAGGTCGCCATGGCCAAGGGCGAGAAGCCTCGCTACAACGGCTACTACCGCGACCGCAACGAGCCGTATCGGGAGGATCCGAACCGGGTGATCCGTTTCAGGAACCCGAGCGAAGGTTCAGTGATTTTCGACGACAAGGTCAAGGGGCGGATCGAGTGGGCGAACGGCGAGCTGGACGATCTGGTGATCTTCCGCTCCGACGGCTGGCCTACCTACAACTTCGCGGTGGTGGTCGACGACATCGACATGGGTATCACCGAGGTGATCCGCGGCGACGACCACGTCAACAACACGCCGCGACAGATCAACATCTATCACGCGCTCGGTGCGAAAGTGCCGGAGTTTGCGCACCTGCCGATGATCCTCGACAAGGAAGGCAAGAAGCTTTCCAAGCGCACCAGTGCGGTCAGCGTGATGGAGTATCGCGACGACGGCTTCCTGCCGCATGCGCTGCTCAACTATCTGGTGCGCCTGGGCTGGTCGCATGGTGATCAGGAGATCTTTTCGCGCGACGAGATGATTTCGCTGTTCGACATCAGCGATGTGAACAAGGCTGCCTCGCGCTTCGATACCGAGAAGCTTGCATGGCTCAATCAGCATTACCTCAAGACGGAAGATCCGCAGACGCTGGCGCCGGAGTTCGCATGGCATTTGGCGCGCGCGGGCATCGACACGTCGCATGGGCCGGCCCCGGCAGATGTGATTGTGGCGCTGCGTGATCGCGTGCACACGCTCAAGGAAATGGTCGAGCGCGCAAAGATCTGGTATGCGCCGATCGGCGAATGGGACGACAAGGCCGTCGCCAAGCATCTGAAGAATGACAGTGCCGTGGCTGTGCTCGAAGCGACAAAGGCGCTGCTGATCGATTGCGAATGGAAGCCAGAGGCCATCCATCAGGTGATCGAGCAGATCGCCGCCAAGCTCGAACTTGGCATGGGCAAGATCGCACAGCCGCTACGCGTGGCGATGACCGGTACGCAGGTGTCGCCGTCGATCGATCACACCATCTACCTGGCTGGTCGCACCGAAGCACTCAAGCGGATCGACCACGCGATGGCAATGGCGCAAGCTTGAAAACCTGATGACGCGGCGAGATTGAATGGACGAACTGCTCGCTAAAGCCACGCAAGGCGTCGATCCCGATGCGCCTGGCGCGTTCTGGCACATCCTGGCCAATCTGTTGAATATGGTGCCGTGGGCCGCCATGTTCTGGTGGAACGTGCTGTTCATTGCCGTCGGCGCATTGCTTGGCTGGTGGCGCGGACGCTGGGTCGAAGGCGTCGTCTGGGCTGCCGTGCTGGGGCCGATCGGCTGGATCGTGATACTGGCAAAGCCGCGGCTGCGTCCTGGCGCCCAGCCACCGCCGTTGCGACGTTGAACCCGATCAGGGCTGCTCACGCGGCGGTGTATGATCGAGCCTGAGGTGAATACTGTGAGCCACGACATCGCTGAGAATCCGCACCTCCATCATCCGCACCATCACGATGCGAGGGGTTTTGTGCGCGCGGTGGAGCATGCCAGCGAAGAACGCGGTTTGCGCCTGACCCCGTTGCGCAAGGAAGTACTCGAGCTGGTCGCCGCTGCGCACAAGCCGGTCAAGGCGTATGACCTGCTCGATCAGCTGCGCGAAAAGCACGGCAACGCGGCGCCGCCTACGGTCTACCGCGCTCTGGATTTCCTGCTCGAGCATGGGTTCATCCACAAGCTGGAATCGATCAACGCGTACGTCTCCTGCCACCATCCGGCAGAGGCGCATCAGGTGCCATTTCTGATCTGCGACACCTGCTCCAATGCGCAGGAAGTCTGCGATGAGCGGGTGGCCGAACTGATCGAAGTCCAAGCCAAGGCACTGGGTTTCCGGCCACAGGCGCAGACACTGGAAGTGCACGGCACCTGCAAGAATTGCCTCAAGGCCTGAATCCGCTTCTTTCGGCAGAGACCTGTTTCAGTTTTCCCTGGTCGCCTGCGTCCGCCCAAAACAGTTCTTGAAGGAATCTGTTCGCATTTCTGCCTGTGTCATCAGCCGGTTGCGTTGCGGACGTAGGCTTTCCTCCCTCTGTCCGGAGGGCTATTGCCTCGGGCGGTGGCATTTTTCTATGTTATAAAGTAACATCGTAACCACCGAAACAGGGGGTCGCCATACTGGCGACGCCCGAGCAGGCCGATGGATTCCGAACAGGTACACAAATCCCGCTGGTGGCATATCGCTGACCGTGTCGGGGCGACGGCTTCTTTCCTGTGCGCGATCCACTGCGCGCTATTGCCGTTCGTGTTGGCGTTGTTGCCATTCCTGGGCCTGGAATTTCTGGCTGACCATCGTTTCGAGCGTGACTTTGTATTTTTCGCCTGCACGCTGGCGCTGTTCGCCCTGATCGGTGGTTATCGTCGGCACCAGCGACCGTTGCCATTGATGCTGGCGGCGCCGGGTCTGGCGTTGCTGGTACTCGGCGTCACCTATGCAGAGGGCTATTCGATCATCGTGCACAGCGTGCTGGTGACGTGCGGTGGCTTGCTGGTGGCCAGCGCGCATTTCGTCAACCTGTACATCGATCGCCGCTACGGTCACGCGCATGTGCATGGCCCCCAATGTGCCCACTGATGTGTCCATCGAGCAGCGTCTACGAGCCCATAGTGATTGTGTAACGGCAATCGTCGTCCATAGCATGGTCCGATGAGTACGACGCACCCCCACGATCACCCGCATGCATTGCATGCGCATGAGCATGCCGCTCCAGCGAGCGGCCGTAACTACAAGTTGTTGTTCGCTTTTGTGTTGACCACCCTGATGATGGTGGCCGAAGTATTCGGCGGCCTGTGGTCTGGCTCGCTGGCGCTGCTAGCCGATGCTGGCCATATGATGGTTGATGCGCTGGCGCTATTGCTGGCTTTTATCGGTGCATGGATGGCCACTCGGCCGGCGGATGCGCGACGCAGTTACGGCTATGGCCGGATGGAAGTTCTGGTTGGATTCGTCAACGCATTGAGCCAGTTTGTGCTGGTTGGCTGGATCATTTACGAAGCCACCACACGCTTGCTGCATCCGGGACAGATCCTGTCCGGAATCATGCTGGTGGTGGCGCTCGCCGGTTTGCTGGTCAACGGGTTGATCTTGCGCATGTTGCACGGTCATGCGCATGACGATGTCAATCTGGGCAGTGCGAGCCTGCACGTGCTGGGTGACCTGCTCGGTTCGGCGGCAGCGGTAATCGCGGCACTGGCGATCCGCTGGTTTGACTGGTTGTGGGCCGATCCGGTGCTTTCGATGCTGGTGTCGCTGCTGATTCTCAACAGTGCCTGGCGGCTGATGCGGTTGTCGGCGCACATCCTGCTGGAAGGCGTTCCCGACGGCATGGACTGCGCCGAGGTCGAGGCCTCGCTGCGCGGGGCAGATGCCTCGATCCGCGACATCCACCATCTGCATGTGTGGCAACTCGCTTCGGGTTCGCGCATGGCCACCCTGCATGCTGAACTACGTGACTCGGCCGATAGCGCGCGGGTCTTGCAGGCAATCAATCAGGTATTGCTGGAACGCTTCAGTATTCAGCATGTGACCGTGCAGATCGATCCGGGCGAGTGTTTCGACCAGGCGCGGGACTGTGCTGGGCACGGCCACCCCTGACTTTGGCTCTTTCGGCCGGCGCTGCTATGATGCTAGGTCATTCATTCAACGAATTTAAGGAGTTCTCATGGGTAAGGGCGATCGCAAGACCCGTCGCGGCAAGACCTACCGCGGTAGCTACGGCAATACCCGTGCGCATACCGCGGTGCCGGCTGTCGTCGGCGCCAAGCCAACCGTGACCAAGCCGGTTGCTGCCAAGAAGGCTGCGCCGAAAAAGAAATCGGCTTAAGCCGGTTCACGGTGAGCTAACAAAACCCCCGCCCTGGCGGGGGTTTTTGTTTATGGGTGCGTGATACATCCTTGTGCCGTGCGGCGCGACGACACAGCTGGTCAAGCCTGATCATCGTCGTCATTCAGTTCCGACATCGGTGAACGCGCAGGCTCATGCCGATCAGCACCTTGCGATCAGTTCGCGGGATTCGTCTGAGGCGTCAGGCTGCCGCAATTCCGCTAGTGGAACCTGAATGCAGTTATGAGTTGCCTCGTCAGCTGACGTTGCCGGCAGGCATCGCGCTGTGTATGATGCGGTCCACTGTGTTAATGCGTTAGTACATTATGAAGCGTCGATCGCTTGATCCCGAGACACCTGTGGAGTCAGCCAAGCTGAGTCTCTATGAAGCACTCCTGTCGCTGAAAAATGCCGATGAGATGGGTGCCTTCATGTGCGATCTATGCACCCCGGCGGAACTTGAGGTGCTGGTGGACCGCTGGCGTGTGGTGCCGTACCTGCTCGAAGGGGTGTCCTACCGGGAGATTCACGAGCGCACTGCGGTCAGCATCACTACGATCGGGCGAGTGGCTCGTTATCTCAATCAGGGCAGCGGCGGCTATCTGGCCGCGGCAGCACGGGCAGCGCGGCGTCTATCGCTGGCGGCGAAGAAGGCCAAATCATGAAAGCGCGTGACCGTTTGCGTATTGCGATGCAGAAATCAGGCCGGCTGACCGAGCCGGCGCTGGAGTTGCTCACCCGTTGCGGCCTGAGCTTTCGGCAGAGCCGCGACAAGCTGTTCTGCTTTGGCGAAGGCGAACCGGTCGATCTGCTGCTGGTGCGGGATGACGATATTCCGGGCTTGATCGCGCAAGGCGTGTGCGACCTCGGTATTGTCGGCCGCAATGTGCTGAACGAGTTTCAGCTCACGGCGGGGCGCGAGGTCGATCCGCTGACCGAGTTGCGCCCGCTGGGGTTTGGCCGCTGCCGGTTGTCGATCGCGGTGCCACAGGAGCTGGACTATCACGGGCCGCAGCAACTGGAAGGCCGGCGCATTGCCACGTCATATCCGGGTCTTCTCGGCGAATGGTTGCGCAAGCATGGTGTGACTGCTGGCGTGGTGACGTTGGCCGGATCGGTTGAAATCGCGCCGAAGCTGGGCACCGCCGAAGCGATCTGCGATCTCGTGCAGAGCGGCGGCACGCTGGTGGCGAACCAGTTACGCGAAGCCGAAGTATTGCTGGACAGCGAGGCCGTGCTGGCTGGCCCGCTGACGCTGCCGGTGGACGAGCGTGGCGACATGCTGGAGTTGCTGCTGAAGCGGCTGGACGGGGTGATCCAGGTGCGTGAGTCGCGCCTGCTGCTGTTGCAGACCTCGCGCCACACCCTCGAGGCGGTTACCCGATTGCTGCCCGGCGGACCGCAGCCGACCTTGTTGCAGGTAGCCGGTCAGCCGGATCAGCTGATGCTGCAGGCGTTGTGTGCTGGTGAAGTGAGCTGGCGACAACTGGAAGAAATCAAGAAGGCCGGTGCACGCGAGATGTTCGTGCTGCCGGTTGAGAAGATGTTGGCTTGAAGCTGGTTGGCTTGAAGCCGGTTGGTTTGAAGCCGGCTGGCATTACCCAGGTTCGTCTGACACACAAGAGTATGAAGAGCAGGTTGGCATGAAACGTCTGGATTGGAATGCATTGGATGAGGTCGCGCGTAGTGAAGCACTGGCGCGCCCGGCGCAGTCGCGCGCCGACGAACTGCGTCGCGGTGTCGAGCAGATCATGGCGTCGGTGCGCGAGCGCGGCGATGCAGCGTTGCTGGAACTCAGCGCGAAATACGATCGCTGCACGCTGCAGTCGATTGAAGTTGACGAAGCCGAGTTCGCTGCTGCCGAGGCGGCGCTCGATCCGGCATTGAAGGCGGCCATCCACGAGGCTGCCGCGCGGATCGAAGTGTTCCACCGCGCCACCGCGCCACAGCCGATAGCCGTCGATACCGCGCCTGGCGTGCGGGTAGAGCGGGTGCTGCGCCCCATCACCCGCGTCGGTCTGTACGTGCCGGCTGGTAGCGCGCCGCTGCCGTCAACCGCGCTGATGCTTGGCGTGCCCGCGCGCATTGCCGGTTGCCGCGAGGTAGTGCTGTGCTCGCCGGCGCGCGCGGACGGGCGTTGTGACGAGGCGGTGTTGTATGTGGCACGCCTCACCGGTGTGCACCGCGTATTCAAGCTCGGCGGTGCGCAGGCGATTGCAGCGATGGCTTACGGTACGCAGTCGGTGCCTAGTTGCGACAAAATATTTGGCCCGGGCAACGCCTGGGTTACCGAGGCAAAGTTGCAGATATCCGCCGATCCGGACGGCGCCGCGATTGATATGCCGGCGGGGCCGTCCGAAGTGCTGGTGATCGCCGACGAGGATGCCAACCCGACATTCGTCGCTGCCGATCTGCTGTCGCAGGCTGAGCATGGGCCGGATTCGCAAGTGATCCTGCTCAGTCCGTCCGCTGAGCTGCTGGACAAGGTGGCGCTGGAGGTCGATCGGCAATGCGCCGAACTGCCGCGTGCTGCCGTCGCCAGCCAGGCCTTGGCACAGAGTCGGTTGATCCAGGTCGATTCGCTGACCCAGGCGGTCATGGTGAGCAACTGTTACGCGCCCGAGCACCTGATCCTGCAGGTGGCCAAGCCGCGTGCGTTGCTGGACGGGATCGAAAGCGCCGGCTCGGTCTTCCTCGGCGCATGGACGCCCGAGTCGGTGGGCGATTACTGCAGTGGCAGCAATCATGTGCTGCCCACTTATGGTTATGCGCGTAGTTACAGCGGCGTATCGGTGGCCAGCTACCAGAAACAGATCACCGTGCAGGAAGTGAGCGCCGATGGTCTGCGTGCGATTGGCCCGTGTACCGCGACGCTGGCTGCGGCCGAGCAACTGGAGGCGCACCTTCGTGCGGTGACGTTGCGGCTGGCGGCACTGGAACATATGTCTTCGCAGAGCGCACTTTCCGGGAGCCTGACATGAGCGTGCTTGATCTTGCGCGAGCGGAAATTCGCGGCCTGCAGTCGTACTCCTCCGCGCGCATGGAGGCCAATGGCGGGCAGGTTCTGCTCAATGCGAACGAATCGCCGTGGGCACCGCACGGCGACGGTGGCCTGGGCTGCAACCGTTATCCCGAACCGCAACCTGATGCACTGATCGATGCGCTGGCTGGTCTCTACGGTGTGCGTCGCGACCAGTTGCTGATCAGCCGTGGCAGCGACGAAGCGATCGATCTGCTGGTGCGCGCATTCTGCCGCGCGGGAGAGGATGCGATCCTGATTCAGCCGCCCACCTTCGGCATGTACGCGGTCTACGCGAAGATCCAGGATGCCGGCGTGATCGAGGTATCGCTGGCCGCTGATTTCACGTTGGATGTGGACGCGGTACTCGCCGCGCTGACACCGGCAGTGAAGCTGGTCTTCATTTGCGCGCCGAACAATCCCACGGGTCGGTCGGTGCCGCGCGCCAGCGTGGAACGGCTGGCTCTGTCACTGGCTGACCGTGCTTTGCTGGTCGTGGATGAAGCGTATGTGGAGTTTGGCGAGACTGGCAGTGTCGCCGACCTGATCGATCGCCACGACAACGTCGCGGTGTTGCGCACCTTGTCCAAGGCGTGGGCGCTCGCAGGCGCCAGGATCGGCAGCCTGTTGGCTAACGCCGAAGTCATTTCTTTGCTGCGAAGGATCATTTCGCCATACCCGTTGCCGCTGCCGTGCGTGGCTGCCGCGCTGATGGCATTGTCCGCACCGGGGCAGGCAAGTGCGCGCGAACATCTTGCCACGGTACGCGAGCAGCGCGAGCTGATGCGCGACGCGCTGGGTCGTTTGCCTGGCGTGCGCGAAGTGCTGCCGTCGCAGGCGAACTTCCTTGCCGTGCGTTTCGACGACGCCGGCGTGGTTTACGCGCGGCTGCTTGCTGCCGGTATCGTGGTGCGCGATGTGCGTCGTTATCCGAATCTTGAGGATGCGCTGCGCATTACCATTGGCACCCCGACGGAGAATGCGCGGGTGCTTGCCGTTTTGCAGGAGGCCCCGACATGCGCTTGACCTTGTTGTGGCAGCGCGTTCAGTCGCGAATGACGCCGCGTCAAAACAGGGCTTGCACATGAGCCGCAAGATTTTATTCGTCGATCGCGACGGCTGCCTGATCGAGGAGCCGGCCGACCAGCAGATCGACAGCTACGAGAAGCTGGCTCTTTTGCCCGGCGTGATCTCGGCATTGCAACGCTTCGTCGCCGCGGGTTACGAGCTGGTGATGGTGACGAATCAGGATGGCCTCGGCACAGACAGTTTTCCCGAGCCGGATTTCAGCGGGCCGCATCAACTGCTGATGCGCATCCTTGCCTCGCAGGGCATCGCCTTTCGCGAAGTGCTGATCGACAACAGCCTTCCGCACGAGGGCAAGGACACGCGCAAGCCGGGGATCGGCATGATGCGTCACTATCTTGCCGACGACGGCTGGAGTCGAGCGGCTTCGGGCATGGTCGGTGATCGCGAGACGGATCTGCAGTTTGCCGCGAACATGGGCGTGCGCGGCTTGCGCGTGGGTTCGCAGGGTATGAGCTGGAACGAGCTTGCACATCAACTGCTCGACGCGCCGCGCACGGCAACGGTTGAGCGCATTACGAAGGAAACCCGGATCACCGTCAGCGTCGATCTGGACAAAGTGGCCGAGCCGAATGTGCACACGGGACTCGGCTTCTTCGATCACATGCTGGAGCAGATCGGCAAGCACGGCGGCTTCGCGCTGCAGCTTCGTTGCGATGGCGACACCTATATTGACGAGCACCACACCATTGAGGACTGCGCCCTGGCGTTGGGCCAGGCGCTGAAGCAGGCGCTTGGCGACAAGCGTGGCATCGGTCGCTACGGTTTCACGCTGCCGATGGACGAAGCACAGGCCAGCGCAGCGCTGGATCTTTCCGGACGGCCGTACTTCGTGTTTGAGGGCAGTTTCCCGCGCGAGCGCGTCGGCGATGTGCCGACCGAACTGGTACCGCACTTCTTCCGCTCGCTGTGCGAAACGCTGGGTGCGAATCTGCACCTGACGGTACGCGGCGAGAACGCGCATCACATGGTCGAGGGCTGCTTCAAGGTGGTCGCGCGCGCGCTGCGTCAGGCGCTGCGTCGCGAAGGCAGCGAACTGCCCAGCACCAAGGGGACGCTGTAATGAGCGTCGTCCTGGTCGATGCGGGCGGCACCAATATCGGTTCCGTGCGCTATGCATTGCAGCGACTCGGCGTGGATGCCGCGCTTACGTCGGATGCCGAAACCATAAGCGCGGCCGACAAGGTGATCCTGCCTGGCGTCGGTGCTGCCGGTCCAGGCATGGCACGGCTGCGCGAGCTTGGGTTAGTCGAGCTGCTGCGTTCATTGACCCAGCCGGTGCTCGGCGTATGTCTGGGTATGCAGCTGCTTTGCGCGCGCTCGGAGGAGGGTGATACCGAGTGTCTCGGACTGATCCCCGCGCCGGTGCGCCGTTTTGCCGGGACGCCCGGGTTGCGTGTGCCGCACATGGGCTGGAACACTCTGGTCGCGCAACGACAGCATCCTTTGTTGACGGGGCTGGGCGCTGGCGATCAGGCGTACTTCGTGCACAGCTACGCGGTGCCGGTCGGCGATTACAGCCTCGCTACGACCGACTATGGCGGCGCGTTCTCAGCTGTGATCGCGCGCGACAACTTCCACGGTATGCAATTCCATCCCGAGCGTTCCGCCGCTGTCGGCGCAAAGCTCTTGCAGAATTTTCTCGAACTATGACTTTTGAAGTGATCCCGGCGATCGATCTGCGTGAAGGCCGCGTGGTGCGGCTCAAGCAGGGCGACTACGCACAGCAGACAACTTATGCAGCCGATCCGCGTGAGTTGGCCCAACGTTACGCCGATGCAGGCGCGCGCTGGCTGCACCTGGTCGATCTGGATGGTGCACGTTCCGGCAACCTCGAAAATCTCGCGGTGATCCAGGCGATCGCAGCCAGTGGCATGCAGATCCAGGCCGGTGGTGGCGTGCGCGGCGAAGACGATCTACGACGCCTGTTCGATGCGGGTGTCCACCGTGTGGTGCTCGGCAGCGTGGCGATTCGCGATCCCGCACTGGTCGCTGGCTGGCTAGCAACGCGTGGTGCCGAAAGGCTGACAATCGCGCTCGATACGCGCCATATCGATGGCCGCTGGACACTGCCAAGTGCCGGTTGGACCGAAAGCGAAACGCGCACCCTTGATGAACTCGCGCCGTGGTATGCCGCACGCGGTGCCCGTCATTTGCTGTGCACCGACATCGAACGCGACGGCATGCTGGCCGGTTTCAATCTTGACCTGTATCGCCATCTTGCCGACAGCGTGCCGCAGCTTGCAGTGCAGGCTTCGGGCGGCGTGCGTTCACTGGACGATATCCGCTCGGCGCGCGAGGCTGGAGCGCGGGGTGTGATTCTTGGCCGTGCGCTGCTGGAAGGCCGCTTCACTGTGGAAGAGGCGCTGGTATGTTGAGTCGCCGCATCATTCCCTGTCTGGACGTGCGTGATGGCAGGGTGGTCAAGGGCGTGCGCTTTCGCGATCACGTGGTGATGGGCGAGATTGTCGACCTGGCCCTGCGCTACCGCGACGAAGGTGCCGACGAGCTGGTGTTCTACGACATCACCGCGAGCCCGGAAGGGCGTAGCGTGGATCGTGACTGGGTCGAGCGGGTGGCGCGGGTGATCGACATTCCGTTTTGCGTCGCCGGTGGTATCCGTTCGGTGGACGAGGCGCGCGCAGTGCTGCATGCCGGTGCGGACAAGATCTCGGTGAACTCGCCCGCACTGGAGCGCCCTGAGCTGATCGACGAACTGGCTGCCGCGTTTGGCGTGCAATGTGTGGTGGTGGGCATCGATTCGCTGCGCGATGCAGACGGCGAATGGCGCGTGCGCCAGTACACCGGAGATCCCACAAAGACCCAGGCGCTGGCACGCAAGACGCTGCACTGGATGATCGAGGCGCAGCAGCGCGGCGCGGGCGAGATCGTGCTCAATTGCATGGGCAGCGACGGCGTGCGTGACGGCTACGATCTGGAGCAACTGTCGGCAGCGCGTGCCGTCTGTCATGTACCGCTGATTGCTTCGGGCGGTGCCGGTGCGCCGGAACATTTTCGGGTTGCGTTTGCGATGGCGGATGTTGACGGCGCGCTGGCGGCCAGCGTGTTCCATTCCGGCACGATCGCGATACCCGAACTGAAATCTTATCTGCATGAGCAAGGCATTGCGGTGCGCCTGCGAGCATCAAGGAATATCAGCGATGAGCCAAACCAACATTGATGTCGTGCGTCTGGAAAAAGCCTACAGCAGTCGACTCGACTGGGCCAAGGGCGACGGCCTGCTGCCGGCGATCGTGCAGCACTGGCTGAGTGGAGAAGTGCTGATGCTCGGCTACATGAATGCCGAGGCGCTGGAGCAAACGAAGAATACCGGCCTGGTGACGTTCTACAGCCGCAGCAAGCAGCGCCTGTGGACCAAGGGCGAAAGCTCGGGCAACACGCTGGTCCTGAAGTCGATCCGCATCGACTGCGATGCCGATACTTTGCTGGTGCAGGCCGAGCCGCACGGCCCGACCTGCCACCTGGGTACGTCCAGCTGTTTCGGCGACGCGGTGCAGCCGCCGCTGGGCTTCCTCGCCGAACTTGATGCGCTGGTCGCACAACGCCATGCCGAGCGCCCGCAGGGTAGTTACACCACGAAACTGTTCGAAGGCGGTCTGCGCCGGATGGCGCAAAAGGTCGGTGAAGAGGGGGTCGAGACAGCGCTCGCCTCCATTGCGCAAGACGACACCGAGCTGCTCGGCGAAGCAGCGGACCTGATCTTCCATCTCACCGTGGTGCTGCGCGCACGCGGACTATCGCTGACCGACGTCGTGGCGCTCCTGGCAGAGCGACACAGCGCGCGCAGTGAGCATGGATGAGAGCTTTGAAAGCTGCCATCAGGCTGGCGACCGCGAATTGACGAGTCCGGGAGGCGGCGAAATATCTGCTTGCAACGCCAGGTAGATCTGTGCAAAACGCCAGCCACCTGCCTACCTTCGCTACAGCAACTGACCAGCTTCGCCAGCGAAACTGACCACGGCAGGCAGCCAAGCTACCCAACCTGCACAATCCAATGTAAGTATCACCGACGGCCACGTAATCGGGCGTGAGATATGCACACAACAGGGGCGCTAGATGTTCAAGTACTACCTGCAGCTCGGCCTGCGCAGTCTGCGTCGCAATCCGGTACTTACCGCGCTGATGGTAATCGCGATCGGTTTTGGCGTGGCGTCATCGATGACGACGTATACGGTACTGCGTGCCCTGTCGGGGGACCCCATTCCATGGAAGTCGGACAAATTGTTCTTTCCCCAGATTGACGCGTGGGGACCCAATCCTCATCAGCATGGCACTGAACCTGCCGATGCCATGACGTATACCGATGCCGTTTTGTTGATGCGCGATCATCGTGCGCATCTGCAGTCCGCGCTTTATCCGATTGCACCGACTGTCTATTCTGGCAATCGGACACAGAAGCTGCGATCGGCGCCTGGACAAGCCGTCTATAGCGAGTTCTTTCCCATGCTCAATGTGCCATTTCTGCATGGTGGTGGTTGGACAACAGCGGATGACGAACAGCACGCGATGGTGGTGGTCATCAGCAAGAGCTTGAATCAAAGGCTATTCGGGGGAGCGAACAGTGTCGGAGAAAGTATTCAGCTGGACAGCCGTAGCTATCGGGTGAGCGGCGTGCTGGACGACTGGCATCCGCAGCCAAAGTTCTATGACTTGGCGACTACCGATGCGTTTGGCCCCGCCGATCAAGTATTTCTCCCATTCACTACGGCGACCGATGCTCAACTCGCTACGAAGAGCGGTTTTCTTTGTATCAAACTTCCCGGTCCCGGCTTCGCCGCTATGCTGAACTCAAGTTGCGTCTGGATCGGTTATATCGTCGAGCTGGACACGCAATCTCAGCTTCGTGCCTATCGTTCCTATATGGACAACTACGCTCACGATCAGCAGGCGTCTGGCCGCTTCGGCTGGGCACCTAATAATCGTTTGCGGGATTTGCCCGCATGGCTGGATTTCGAGCAAGTCGTTCCACCGCAGACCAAGATTTCCTTTGTGGTGGCGCTTTGCCTCCTGCTGGTTTGTATGATCAACACCGTGGGTTTGTTGCTGGCAAAGTTTCTGCGACGATCCAGCGAAATTGGTGTGCGCCGTGCACTGGGTGCCAGCCGCGTCGCCATTGCTGCCCAGTTCGGCGTGGAAGCGGGCATGATCGGCCTGACTGGAGGAGTGCTTGGATTAATGCTGGCTTGGCTGGGTGTGCAACTAATGCGCGGTTCGCTGTCCAGGCAGATCGGTGTCTTGGTTCACATCGACCTGTTAGTGCTATGGCAAACGCTTCTGCTGGCTGTTGTCGCTACCGTGTTGGCGGCCCTGTATCCGATCTGGCGCGCCATGCATGTGCGCTTATCGTTGCAGCTCAAGGAAGATTAGGGATTCACGCATGGCCATACACCCCATACTTTCCGCGTTGCGCCGGCACAAGACTGGCACGATCCTAATCGCTTTGCAGATCGCGCTGACCTTGGCGATCGTCTGCAATGCTTTGTTCATCATCAGCGCGCGCCTCGAGCAGATGGAGCGCCCCACGGGGCTCGATGAACATAACCTGCTCATGGTCGCAACGATGCACACGGGCATCGACAGCAACACCGATGCCGGCAAGGCAGCACTCGACGCATCGATTAAGGCTGACTTGACCGCCCTGCGGCAATTGCCAGATGTGGCCGATGCCTACGAAACCAATTCACTGCCTTTAAGTGGCATCACTTGGGGGCTTGGATTGAGACGAAAGCCAAGTGGTTCCTATGATTCGCACACCACATATTTCCACGCCGATGAACATACCCTGGCAACGTTAGGCCTGCGAATAGTGGCGGGGCGTAATTTTCGCAGCGACGAGATTGGCGAGGATGATAATTTCGGTATCCTGCAGCCGGCGGTCATCATCGTATCCAAGCACTTGGCCGACAACCTTTTTCCGCGTGGCGACGCTCTGGGTAAGCAGGTCTATTTCACCGATGCCATCGCACCCAGCACCATCATCGGCATCATCGGACGTATGCAAACAGGCTCAAGAAGAACCTCTACAGATAGCAGGACATGGAACTCGACATTGGTACCGATGCGCCTAGTGTCTCCCTCCCACTACTACGTGGTGCGCACCAGACCCGATCGCCTGGCCGCTGCCATGCAGAGCGTACCGGCAGCCTTGTATGCCCAAGATCCGCAGCGCGTGATTCCTGACGGCTCAGGGGGCGACGAAGTCGGTGTGCGCAGTTTCGCGCAGATTCGTGCCGAGGCTTACCAAGGCGATCGCACACTGGCGATCCTGATGGGTGTGATCAGCATCATTCTGTTGGTGGTAACAGGTGCTGGAATCGCAGGCCTTTCCAGCTTTTGGGTGGGTCAGCGCCGGCGGCAGATAGGTGTACGTCGTGCGCTCGGTGCGACCAGCCACGACATCGCCTGCTATTTTCTTATCGAGAATGCCCTTATCAGCACCGCCGGGATCATCGTCGGGATAGTGCTTTCCTATGAATTCAACCGATGGTTGATGGGGCAGTTTGAACTGGCGCGACTCTCGTCCGGCTACGTTCTGGACGGTGTGGCACTGCTCTTCTTGCTGAGCCAAGGCGCCGCGCTCGCCCCCGCGCTGCGGGCTGCGCGAATCGCACCAGTGGAAGCTATCCGCTCATCGTGAAATTCATTGTCGCGCTCGCGAAGCGGAGGCTCATGGAAGGGATCTGTGTCACTCGCCGGGTGCAATCGAGCTCGCCAATTTTTCAATATACGAAGGGTCGAATAAACAGTGTTCTGGTCTTAGCTGGTCATCTATTCCGGTTGTTTGACGGCCTCCGTGAATGCGGGATACAGGCATACAGGGAAAAGGTCGTTGTTGAGAATAACTCCGATAACACTCTGAGCCACCTCATCACGACAGCAAACAGATGACCACTTCCGGCGGCGAACTGCCTACTGGGCAGATGAATGGCGAAGCTGGTCAGTTCGCCTGCCTGAACTGGTCAGCGGTGATGGCAATGGGCGGTCAGTTCGGTGGGCAAGTTCGTCGCTATTGAGCCCGCCCTCAAACAGTTTCACGTATGCCCTTCGACTGCGCTGCGCTTAGGGCAAACGGGTCACACGAAGTATTTGGGCCGGATCAATGGCCGAGCAGGAGCTCGGTGCTCCACGCGACTCGCGCGGACAGTCGTGGCAGACTCGGCACATGCTTCTGAGAGCAGCCGAACCTGACGATGCAATGGGCGTGGCGCGCGTGCATGTGCGCTCGTGGCAGGTTGGTTATCGGAACCTACTTCCGGATGACTATCTCGAACGGTTACGTCCGGAGGAGCGAGCGCAAAGGTATAACTTCGCCAATGCCGACCCTCGTCAGCCAAAGACGATCGTTGCGGCAGAGGCGGGAGTAATCCATGGGTTTGCCACCACTGCGCCCGCGCGCGACTCGGACGCGCCGGACCTTGGGGAGCTGTGCGCGCTCTATGTTGACCCTGAGCGGTGGCAGCACGGGATTGGCGCATTACTGGTATCGGCGGCCCGCGACCACCTTCTTGATCAAGGGTTCCGGAACGCAATTCTGTGGGTGCTGGCGGGCAACGCTCGCGCGGAGCGCTTCTATCGGATCGATCAGTGGGTGCCCGATGGTCTGCGCCGAACAGCCTCAGTGTGGGGCGTGGCGCTCGATGAAATCCGCTATCGGCGTGCCCTTGAGGCTGGATAGTCGCGTGCCGCCATGTCCCGCGAACCGCCGAGCCGCAACACAGTCACGAATCTTCCGATTCACTTGGCCTCCAGCTCGGTGATGCGTTGTTCGGACGGAGGTGAATGGGTCATCGCATCGCCATCATCGATGCTGAAGCGGATGCGTCCGGCATTGACGCGCACGCGCAGGTGGCGATATTTCGCAAGGTAGCGGATGCCGACAATCGCTGCGGCAAAACCCGAGGCAGCACCGACGCTCAGTGCCCAGCGCGGACCGAATGTATCGGCTACCCAGCCGACGAAGGGAGCGCCTATGGGGGTGCTGCCCATTGCAATAGCCATGAACAGCGCCATGACTCGACCACGCATGACGCGTTCGGTCGATAGTTGCATGGTGGTATTCGCCGTCGTGGTGAAGGTCTGTACAGACATACCGATGACGATGAGCGAGAGCCCAAACAGCCAGTAGCTGGGCATGAACGCTGCCAGCACGAAGCCAAGCCCGAAGATGGCCGAAGCAGTGAACAGAACCGTGATGCCGGGTTTCGCCCGTCTGGCAGCGAGCAGTGCGCCAGTGACCGATCCAATCGCCATCATCGACGTCAACAGCCCGAATTGGCTCGCTCCAGCGTGAAAGACGGTGACGGACATGGTCGAGATGAAGATCGGGAAATTGATGCCGAATGTCCCGATCAGGAAAAGCATAAAAAGAATGGCTTTCAGGTCGGGTCGCTTCCAGACATAGCGAAAACCTTCGGCGAGGCTGCCGCGAGTGCGGACCGCTCTGCTGCTTAGATGAAGTTCCTCGATGCGCAGGAAGCTCAGTGAACCGATGACGGCAGCAAACGAGGCCGCATTGATCAGGAATACCCATCCGGAGCCCACGGCGGCAATCAGCACGCCGGCGATTGCGGGGCCAATCATCCGTGCGGCGTTGAACGAGGTGGAATTCAGCGCTACGGCGTTTGACAGGTGGTCTTCGACGACCAGATCCGCGACAAATGTCTGGCGCGCCGGAGCGTCGAACGCGGCAACGCATCCCAGCAGAAACGCGAACACGTAGACCTGCCACAACTGAACCAGTCCGGTGACGGTGAGGAGGCCCAGCCCCAGGGCCAATACCCCCATCGCCGCCTGAGTGGCGATCAGGAGTTTTCGCCGGTCCAGATGATCGGCCGCAAAGCCCGTCACCGGCAGCAGCAGAAGCTGCGGTCCGAATTGGAGCGCCATCACCACACCCACGGCAGTCGCATTCTTGTGCGTCAGCTGGGTGAGGACGATCCAGTCCTGCGCAGTGCGCTGCATCCATGTGCCGATGTTGGACACGATCGCACCGCCGGCCCACACCCGATAGTTGAAGCTGCTCAGCGAACGGAACGTGCCTTTCATCTCACTCACGAATTCGCGGGGGTATTCCCGCCATGGAATCGCCCGAACATGCGCGCCATCATCACACCCATCAGAAGGACACCTGATCCCGAAACAACCACGTCAGCAGTGGAATGAAAATCAAAGTCTCCGACACGGCAGATGAGAACGTACCCGACAGCGAGGTTGAAAAAGCCCCACAGCACGTTGACTGTCGAAGAAGAAAGTCCCACACCGTGCGGTTTGGCAAAGGGGCTTTGAAACGGACGTCCCATCACGCCGCTGACAAAATGCGGAATAGCGTTGGTGAGAATTGCGCCACCAAAAAAGTAGGATGCAAGGTCGGCTGAGGCCATCGTCAGGTACTCCTTTTATCGAGGAGATGGATGATCTCCCGCGTTGTGCCGGTTTCACCCAGCTTCGGAAAGATTCGCGTGATGCTGTTGAAGTGGGTGTCAGGGTTCAGATCGCTCATCGCATCGACGGCGAGGGTGACGTTGAAGCCGTGCTCGTACGCCTGACGGGCGGTGGATTCGACACCGCTACTGGTAGATACGCCGGTGACCACGACCTGCGTGACACCCTGGTTTTTCAGATACTCCGCGAGGTCTGTATTCATGAACGCCCCAGGCGTCCGTTTCGTGACTGTGTGGTCTTCCGGCTGCTGGTTCAGCTCGGGCAGGAGGTCGGTCCATCCGGCGGGGAACTCTGCCTGGCTGCGCAACTGTTCCTTGCGGCCCGCTGGTGAGCCGGCAACGTTGACGAGCACGACCGGCAACCTATGGCGGCGGAATGCATCGGCCAACGCGCTCGCTTGCTTCACGACCTCATCGATGGGAGGCACGGTGCTGAGAGCGGCCATGCCTTTCTGCAGATCGATGACGATGAGGGCGGTCTTCGGATCAAGGATGGTTAGCGCCATGAGATTCTCTATGGGGGGCTGGACTGCCGCGAGTCGGGTTACGACTCGACGAGGCGTTTGAGCAACGCGACGGCGCTTGCGAGTTCTTCTTGTTCCGCTGGTGCGAACTTTGTTCGGATCGCACGGAACAGCCAGTCCTCCCGCGCCGCTCGGCCGGCCCTGATCATTTCCAGGCAGGCGGCGGTGACGGACAAAACGGTTTGTCGCCCGTCATTCGGGTCTGGTGCGCCGCTCACCAGCCCGGCCGCCTTCAGCGTAGAGAGGGTCTCCCCCATCGATTGCGGACGTACACCTTCAGCCCGTGCGAGGTTGGTCACTGTCGTCGGACCCTCGCGCTCCAGCCGGACAAGGACTTCCACCTGAGACCAGGTGAAATCTCCCAGATGCGACTCCTCGCGTAGCCGCCGCTTCAGCTTGCCGACCAGGACACGAAGTTCGCCGGCCACGACCAACGCGCGGGCTGCCTCTGGATCGTTCGGTTGATTGCTCATCAGCTTTGCCTGCAAATAGGAAGGTAAACTACAAAGGTTGCCTTCATAAATGGATGTTGCGCGCACGACGGGGCAGTGTCAAGCCGCCTGAGCAGTGACAAATCAGTAGTTGGGTGAATACTTTGCGGAACGCGCAACTCAAACATCTGCTCACGCTTAGAGCAGACATCGAACAACAACGGGTTCTGCGTGCCTCGTGGTTTGTAAGACGTCCGCGCGGACTATCTCGATGCCGCTGCCGTACTGGCAGGCGCCGGTGGCGCCGGTTTGAAGGCTATGGCCGGACCGGTCGTGAAGCCTTTGCGCCACAGTGCGAGTTGCTCTGCAATGCCGGTGCCGGTATCGATCTGAGGTTCGGAGGCAGTCAGCTTGTCGCGCTGTTCCCACTGCTTGATTTCACCGCTGGCCTGCTTGAACGCCGCGATGAAATCCGGCGTGTGATTGAGCGCGTCGACCAGCCATGCCCTGCCGAAATAGGTGACATCCGAGTCGCTGCCGCAGCCGAATGAGCTGCGGTCGGTGCGGGCGGCAGTGAGCACCAGCGTGCCGGGGCCGTGCAATGGCGGCACGAAACCGCCCGAGTAGCAGGCGTTGACGACCACCACTTTCCACTTGAACGGGCGCTTGGCCAGGATGCCGCTCAGATCCGTGGCGCCGATCTGGTCTAGCGGCAGCGGATCCATGTCGACCAGCAGGTTGTGGTCCTCGTCGCCGTGGCTGGTGACGTAGAGCATCAGGATGTCCTGATCGGGCTGCATCACCTTGGTCAAGCCATCGAGGGTATCTTCAAGATTGCTCCAGCTGGCCAGTGGGTGGGTTGCCAGGGAGTCCGGATTGTTTTCCAGTACCACCGTATGTGCGGTGGCGCCAAAGCGCCCTGCGAACAACTGGGCCGCGTACTCGGCTTCATTGCGGAATACGTCTTCACCACCGTCACCGGCAAAGGTCACCAGATACAGATTGGGTTTGCCCGCCACGCGCGGGGTCAACTTTGCCAGCGCCTCGCGGATCATCCGCGGTTGCGCGTAGAGCACCTGCTCAGGCGTAGGGCCTGAGTTGGGCCAATCGTCATCGTTGTTCGCGTCAGCGTCCGCGGATGAGGCGGCAGCCGGCCCGTTATCGCTGGATGCCACTGAGCCGGTCGTTGCGGAAGCTGGATGGCCGGCGGCCGGCGCCGGTGTAGGGTGCCGAGGCAGCCACAGCATCAACAGCACACCAGCGGCGAAAGCGAGCAGGATGGTCAGGACACTACGCATAGTCGGGCTCGCGGGGCGCTTCAGGGTTGGATCGCGCTGAAATTGTGAAATACGGCATGGCGTGGCGTGGCTGGCAGCTTGAGCGGCGGCCGTATCAGCCAGCCAGTGCGGAATCCGGCCGTCTGCGCCGCATCGAGTTCCTCTTCGATGTCGGACAGGAACAGGATGTGTTCGGGCTGCTCACCGATCGCTTCGGCAATGCGCCGGTAGGATTCGGCATCGCGTTTCGGGCCAGTTTCCGTATCGAAGTAACCGGCGAACAGTGGGCTCAGATCGCCCGCCTCGCTGTAACGGAAAAACAGCTTCTGTGCGGGTACCGAGCCGGAGGAATAGACATACAGGCGCAGTCCGTCCGCGCGCCATTCACGCAGCCGCGCGGGGACTTCGGGGTAGATGTGGGCATGGTAGTCGCCCGCTTCGTAGCCGTCCTTCCAGATCATGCCCTGCAGCGCTTTCAGTGCGGTGGATTTGCGATCTTCGTCGATCCATTGCAGCAGCAGTTCGATGATGTCCTGGCGGCTGGCTTCGACCAGCCCGGCTTCCAGCGCGGCCTCATGCAGCCAGTGCTGTACTTCGGGCAGGTCGCCATGGGTTTCGACAAACGCCGGCAGCCGTTTGTGCGCATAGGGGAAAAGCACGTCGCGTACGAAGCTGATCGAGCTGGTGGTGCCCTCGATATCGGTGACGATGGCGCGAATTTCGATCATGACAGCGGCTGCAGGAATCAGGGGGGCTCAGCATAAACGAATGGCGCGTCGCGCTGCGTCAACGGCCCCGGCATTCGATCCCGTCAGTGTGATCCGGGTCATCCTCCCGCATTTGCGCCTCAGCCTTGCGCAACCTGGTGCGGCTGCATCCGCGGAAAGCGCTGGGCGATGTCGTCGCCAGTAAATTGTGCCACCCAGCCTTCCTTGTTGGTGAACAGCCGGATCGCCACGAAGTAGGGCGACTCGCTCATGTCGAACCAGTGGCGGGTGCCGTCCGGCACTCCGATCAAGTCGCCTTGTTCGCACAAGATGTCGTAGACCTTGCCGGCAATGTGCAAAGTGAACTGGCCGGAGCCGGCGACGAAGAAACGCACTTCATCCTCACTGTGCGTGTGCTCGCTTAGAAATTTCTGCCGTAGCGTGGCGCGTTCGGGATGGTCCGGGGCAAGGCTGATCACGTCGACCGCCTGATAGCCTTTTTCGTCCTTCAGGCGTTCGATGTCGCCACGGTAGGCGGCGATCACTTCGTCCTGGCTGGCGCCCGGCGCAATCGGCTGGCTGGCCTCCCACTGCTCGAAGCGCACGCCGACCTTGCCCAGCTCATGGGCGATGGCGGCATGCTCGTGATGCACGGACAGCGGTGTCTGTGATTGTGTCTCTTCGAAGATGCGCAGGCGGCTCATGATGCCCTCAATTTTTTCAGATCCAGCTCGCAGCCGAGCAGAAACTCGAGCGCTTCCAGGTGGCGATGGGTTTCGGTCATGTCGCGACCCCAGGTATAGATGCCATGGCCGGCGATCAGGTAGGCGTGCAGTGGCTTGCCCGCGTCCAGCCAGGCGTCGACCTGGGCGACGAGATCGGGCATGTGCTGGGTGTTCGGGAACACCGGGATCTCCAGCACGCTGTCATGGGTGGTGAAACCGGTGATTGCCTTCTGCAGCTCCCAACCTTCCAGGCGGATCACGCCGTCGCTGGCGAATAGCTGCGAAGCCACGCTTTGCGTGCGCGAGTGGGTATGCAGGACTGCCTGCATGTCCGGCCAGCGGCGGTAGACCTGGGTATGCAGCGCAGTTTCGGCGCTGGGGCGGGCATCGGTGCCGACGGCGTTGCCGTGCATGTCGATCAGCATGATGTCATCGCGACCGAGCCGGCCCTTGTGGCGCCCGGAGATGGTGATCGCGGCATGATCCGCATCGATCCGCATCGAGAAGTTGCTGCTGGTGGCCGGCGTCCAGCCGAGTGCAGACAGTTCGCGCGCCGTATCCGCAATGGCGTCCGCGCGCGACTCGAACAGGTTGGCAGGGACCGTGGCAGGCAGGCTTTGGCTCATGGTGTTTGGACGTCCAAATGAGCCTCAACTATAGCATGTGCCGGGTCGGCGCCTGAGCGGAATGAGAGCCATTCTCGCAAGTCAGGAACGATTGCGTTGGTCGGCGTACCATCGCGGGAATACAGCGCGGGGTGCGCTGGATTAGACCACAAACATCAAAGGAGACTTGCCGTGTCGAACGAGAAAGACATCGAATCGCGTCGCCGCTTCCTCAAGGTCGCTGCTGGCACCACCGTCGCCGCCGTGGTTATGGGTGGACTGCCGCGTTTTGCGCGGGCCGCCGATCTGCCGCCGGTTTCGGATACCGATCCGACCGCCAAGGCTCTGGGTTATGTGGAAGACGCCAGCAAGACGACTGACCCGAAGCACAAGGCCGGCGATTCATGCGCCACTTGCCAGTTCTACTCCGGCGGCCCTACCGGTCGCGGGCCGTGCCAGTTGTTCCCTGGTAAATCGGTGAACGCGAAAGGCTGGTGCGTATCGCACACGCCGAAGAAGGCTTGATCGCGGGCTGATATCGCTGCTCACCCTGATTCCATCGAGTGACTCATCGAGGGCCGGCATGTTGTCGGCCTTCTTTTTTGCCTGACGCGCAGTCGATCTGCGCGCGTGTTGCGCGTGCGGATTCTTGAGAAAGAGGGGAGTCGATAGCGTGCGGATGATCATCCGCTAAAAGTGCTGCTCGACGCGTCAGGCTGAGGAGCTGACCTACCTGACGCGCCGAGCGGCGATCCGGGGCCCACTGCCAAGTGATCAACCCGCGGACTGAGGATGATACTCCCGCCGCACGGGAATGGGCGATCAGCCCCCAAATTTCTATCGAGAAATTCTCGTTAAATTCTTCAAAAATAACAAGTTACGTCGAAATTCGGGGCTGTGGCCAGAGGTGGTGCGTCCTCAGGGAGTTTTCGCCCGTTCCACGAATATCAAAGATATTCGTGGAACATCGACGCCATTCACCGCAATTGACGGCTTTTCGGCGCATCAGGCTTGAGGTTGGTTCCGCAGCAGGCTGTGTCGACGGCCGTAGCCGAAATAGATCGCCATGCCGATCACTGTCCAGATGCCGAGCAGCAGCCACTGGTACCAATTTTCCCAGTACAACAGCCCAAGGCAGCTCAGCACGCCGAGCACGCAGGTGACTGGCGCCCACGGCACGCGAAACGTGCGTGGCAGGTCGGGTTGCGTGTGGCGCAGAATCAGCACGCCGGCGCACACAGCGACAAACGCAATCAAGGTGCCCATCGAGACCAGATCGCCGAGCACATCGAGCGGGAACACCGCCGCGAGCGCGGCGATGCCGATACCGGTGATGACGGTGTTGATGTGTGGCGTGCGATAGCGCGGGTGGATCCTGGAGAACACTTTCGGCAGCATGCCGTCGCGACTCATGATCATGAAGATGCGCGGCTGCGCGATGATCATCACCAGAATCACCGATGACAATCCGATCAGTGCGCCGACTTCGACCAGCCAGCGAAGCCAGCCGAGTTCCGGATGTGCCCTGACTGCAGTGACCACGGGTTCGGCCGTGCCGAGCTGAGCGAAGGGCAGCAGGCCGGTGATCACCGCGGCGACACCGATATACAAAACGGTACAGATCGCCAGCGAAGTCAGCGTGGCAATTGGCAGGTCGCGCTGCGGATTCTTGGCTTCCTGCGCAGCGGTCGAGGTGGCCTCGAAGCCGATATAGGCGAAGAACACCAGGGTCGCGGCGCGCATGATGCCGGACCAGCCGTACTTTTCCGAACCCTGGTTTGTCGGAATGAAGGGATGCCAGTAGCTCGGGTTCACGTAATGCCAGCCAGCGACGATCACGATCACGATCAGGCTGACCTTGAGGATCACCATCGCCAGATTCGCGCCGCTGGACTCCCTGATACCGACATAGCACAGCCAGGTCAGCGCCAGCACGATCGCAACCGCCGGCAGGTTGAACAGCGCGCCGGTCGTTACCATGTGACCGTCCGTGTAGGCCAGTGGTGCATTCGTGAGTACGGTAGGCAAGTGGATGCCGACGTGATCAAGCAGGCTGACAAAATAACCTGTCCAGCTGACCGCGACTGCCGACGCTGACACGCCGTATTCCAGCACCATATTCCAGCCGATGAACCAGGCTACCAGTTCGCCCAGTGTGGCGTAAGCGTAGGAGTACGAACTACCTGACATCGGGATTAGCGTGGCAAATTCGGCGTAGCACAGCGCAGTGAAACTGCAGCAGATGGCCGCGATCACGAAAGCGAGAATGATCGCCGGACCTGCATGTTCAGCGGCAGCCTGGCCGGTGATCACGAAGATGCCGCCACCAATCACGGCACCGATGCCGAGCGCGGTGAGGCCCCACGGACCCAAAGTTCGCTTCAGGGCTGGACCGTCACGGTCCTCGGCATTGGAGAAATCGGTCTTGCGCGCGAGTAACTGCTTGAGCATGGGCATTCCGGATATGACACCGGCACGGTATCACCGTGCCGGTTGATGGATCAGGCAAGAAAACGATGGCTTCAGCTGGGCTCGGTGCCGTTGGCCAGATGGCTCTTGCGGTAACCGTAAAGATAGTAGACGACCAGGCCTACCGCAGCCCAGACGAAGAACACCGTGATCGCGGTGACCGACAGATTCACGAACAGCAGCAAGCAACCGACGACCGCCAACGGGCAGACAATCCAGGCCAGCGGTGTGCGGAAAGGGCGTGGACGCTCGGGCTGTTTCACGCGCAGGATCATCACGCCGACTGCCACCATCATGAACGCGAACAAGGTGCCCGAATTGGTGATGTCCGCAAGCAGGCCGACCGGGAATATCGCGGCGAACAGCGAAACGAATACGCCGGTGATCATGGTCAGGATGTGCGGTGTATGGAAACGTGGGTGCACCGTTGAAAGGCGATTCGGCAGCAGGCCGTCGCGCGACATTGTGAAGAAGATGCGGGTCTGTCCATAGATCATCATCAGGATGACCGACGGCAGCGCGATGCTGGCCGCGCCTCCCACCAGGTAACCGATCTTGTCCGAGCCCAGGGAGTGCAGCACGTATGCCAGCGGCTCCTTGCTGCAGACCAGCGCATGCAGACCTTTGCAGGCGGCTGCCATGGCGGGCGTGCCTGGCTGCAGGGCGAGGCCGTCAGGCCCGAGCATGGGCTGTGAACCGCCGGCGCCCACGGCGCCGTAACCGACCAGAAGATAGAAAATCGTGCACACCGTCAACGAACCAATCAATCCGATAGGAATGTTCCGGTTCGGATTCTTGGTTTCTTCCGACGCAGTGGAAACGGCGTCGAAACCGACGTAGGCGAAGAAGATCGATGCCGCGGCACCCAATACGCCGATGCCGCCCATCGGGCTGCCCCAGCCATTGGGCAAGAAGGGATGGAAGTTGGCCTCGTGGACCGCCGGTATGGTGATGACGATGAACGCGATCAGCGCGGCCACTTTGATCGAGACCAATACAGCGTTGACTTTGGCGGACTTCGACGTGCCCAGCACCAGCAGTACGGTCACGCACAGAGCCACCAGAAAAGCCAACAGATTGAAGCTACCTCCGTCGAAAGGCCCGGTTCGCAGGTACTCCGGCAATCCGAAGCGGGTTGACGCAAGCAAGCCATTGACATAACCCGACCAGCCTACCGATACGGTGCTGGCCGCGATGGTGTATTCCAGGATGAGCGCCCAGCCCACGACCCAGGCGAGGCCTTCGCCGAGGACTCCATACGTGTAGGTGTAAGCGGAGCCCGCCACCGGGATCATCGCAGCCAGCTCGGCGTAAGCCAGGGCCGCCAGCGCGCAGACAAGAGCGGCAATCACAAACGCGATCATCATGCCGGGGCCGGCTTTCTGACCAGCTTGCGCAGTCAGCACGAAAATACCGGTGCCAATGATCGCGCCGACACCCAGCAGAGTCAGCTGAATCGGGCCCAATTGTCGTTTGAGGCTTTTCTTTTCGGCGGTGGCAAGAATCTGGTCTAGCGGCTTGATGCGCTGGAAAAGCATGTAGTGATTCCCTGTGGAAACAAATGCCGATCCTCAACGAATCGGGGGCAAATCTGACGCAGCCCGAAGGCATGACGGGCAACCATAGCGGAGCCGTCGTGGGCGTACAAGCCGCTCTGCCGCATAGAATTGGCGTTTCCCGTTGCGCCAGGAACACCGTTTCGCATGAGCATTGACGTCCTCGAAAAAGAGCTGCAAAAGTACGCAAAACAGGTCGCAAATAAGCCGGAAGCTGAGCTTTTCCGGGCTTTTTTGCATTCTTCGCCGCAAATTTTCGAGCGCAGCCATGCGCTCGGCCATTTCACTGGTTCGGCCTGGCTGGTCAGCGCCGACGGTGACCGCGCGTTGCTGATGCATCACCGCAAACTGGGGTTGTGGCTGCAACCCGGGGGGCATGCTGACGGCGACACCGATCTGGCACGGGTGGCGCTGCGCGAGGCGCAGGAGGAAACCGGCGTGGCGGATCTGCATATCGAGGGCGGTATCTTCGATCTCGACCGGCATCGCATTTCCCCTCGTGCAAGCGAACCGGAACACTGGCATTACGACGTGCGCTATGTGGTGCGCGCTGGTTCGGACGAACGCTTCGCGATCAACGAGGAATCGCATGCGTTGGCGTGGCGATCGGTGGTGGAAATCGCGAGTGACACCACTCTTGATGCCTCGCTGCGGCGAATGGCCAGCAAATGGCTGACCGTTCGGTAGGAGCGCCCCCGGATCGCGTCCGCAGCAGGCTCTTTGCGCGAAGTCTATTGCGGGAGTGGCTCCGGTCACGATGCTCTGCTGTTGTTGTTGTTGTTGTTGTTGCTGTTGCTGTTGCTGTTGCTTCTGCTGTTTTGCTTTTGAAGACGTTTCGTCCTCCGTCACAGTGCGAGTTTCTCTCGACGCGCTCTGCCCCCTCTCCCTTTGGGAGAGGGCTGGGGTGAGGGTTCGGGTGCTCGCGGGAATGCTTGCTTGACGTCACCCCCGCGAAGGCAGGGGCCAGTGCTCTGCGCGAGGTCGGTGGGATTACCGCGATCTGTACGCGAAATAGCAGATCGCGGGAATGCAACCGATCCCGCACAGAGCAGGCCACTGGGCCCCTGCCTTCGCAGGGGTGACGAGAAATGGGCGATAGCACGAGCACCCGGACCCTCACCCGAAGGGAGAGGGGGCAGAGCGCGTCGAGAGAAACTCGCACTGCGAACGAAGACGAAATGCTCTGACAGCGAAACAGCAACGAGCGTCGCGATTCAAGTCGCCCGCATAGGCTTTCGTGCACAGGGTGCGCTCCTACGCGTATTTCGCCGGCGCCGGGTTCAGGTGCCCACACTCACCACAGGTGCGCGCCTCGCGCGAACCATAGAAGCGATCAAACACCGGCGGGAAATCGTTCTCGATGCTGTCGAGCACGAAATACTCCTCGTACAGCTTGTGATTGCAGCGCTCGCAGAACCACAGCAAGCCATCCTTCTCGCCACTGACGCGACGACGTTCGATCACCAAGCCGATCGATGCCGGCATGCGTTGCGGTGAATGGGGTACCCGCGGTGGCAGATAGAACATCTCGCCGGCGCGAATCGGGATGTCGCGCGCGTGGCCATCGTCCTGCACTTTCAGCACCATCTCGCCTTCGAGCTGGTAGAAGAATTCCGGACCTTCGTCGAGGTGGTAATCGGTGCGCGCGTTGGGGCCGCCGACGATCATGATGATGAAGTCGCCATCGACGATGCACTTGTTGCCGACTGGCGGTTTCAGCAAGTGGCGGTGTTCGTCGATCCAGCGTTGGAGGTCGAGCGGCGGTAGCAAGGCCATGCGGGGTTATCCATGAAATGTACCGAGCACCATAACGCCGCCGTTGCCACAAAAAAAGCCGCCCCGATGAGGGAGTCGGGGCGGCGGGTAGGGCGGGCGCTGAAGCGGGAGTTACGGCATCAGCACTTTGTCGATCACGAAGATCACGCCATTGGACTGCATCACGTCGGGGATCGTGATGTGGGCGACGTTGCCTTTGTCATCGGTGATCGCCCAGCGGGTGCCATCCTTGACGACGCTGATCGAATCGCCTTCGACCGTCTTCAGCGATGCGGTGCCGCCACCGGCCGCGACGGCCTTGGCCAGATCCTGAGAGGTCATGCGACCGGCCACGACGTGGTAGGTGAGGATCTTGGTCAGCGCGGCCTTGTTTTCCGGCTTCAACAGATTGTCGACGGTGCCGGCCGGCAACGCGGCAAACGCCTCGTTGGTCGGTGCGAACACGGTGAACGGGCCGGGGCCTGACAGTGTGTCGACCAGGCCGGCGGCCTTGACCGCGGCGACCAGGGTCGTGTGATCTTTCGAGTTGACCGCGTTCTGGATGATGTTCTTCGACGGATACATCGCCGCACCGCCGACCATCACGGTTTTATCCATGCTCATCGAACCGGCCATGGCCATCGGCGCAATAGCTACCGTGGCCAATGCCAATGACAAGCCGAGGGCGAGGGTTCGCATGCGCTGATTGATTTTCATGGGTTTCTCCAGAGTCTTTTCGCTTCGCGGATCGGAAGCGTGTGAAGATACGGCGCAAACACGCTATCGGATGCAGGGCTTGCGAAAGGGGCTCAGTATCCAGCCCGTCATTCCTGCGAAGGCAGGAACCCAGCAGCTTCAAGTTCTCGGCGAGTAAAAGTCCTGGGATCCTGCCTTCGCAGGAATGACGAGAAGGGACGGATCAAACCTCCAGCGTCGCCAGGTCACCTTTCTCTTCCAGCCAGGCCTTGCGGTCGCTGGCGCGCTTCTTCGCCAACAGCATGTCCATCAGCTTGGCGGTGCCGTCGTCGTCGCCAATTGTCAGCTGCACCAGCCGGCGGGTATCCGGGTGAATGGTCGATTCGCGCAACTGCGGCGGATTCATCTCGCCCAGGCCCTTGAAGCGGGTGGTGCTGACGGCGCCCTTGATCTTCTCGCGCTCGATCCGCTGCAGCATCGCCTGCTTCTCGCTTTCGTCCAGGCAATAGAACACCTGCTTGCCGACATCGACGCGAAACAATGGCGGCATCGCCACGAACACATGGCCTTCGCTGACCAGCGTGGGAAAGTGCCGCAGGAACAGTGCCGCCAGCAGCGTGGCAATGTGCAGGCCGTCCGAATCGGCATCGGCCAGGATGATGACTTTGCCATAGCGCAGGCCGGACAGATCGTCCTTGCCCGGATCACAACCGATCGCGATCGCCAGGTTGTGCACTTCTTCGGACGCCAGCACCGAGCCGGATTCGACTTCCCAGGTATTCAGGATCTTGCCGCGTAATGGCAGGATGGCCTGGAATTCCTTGTCGCGCGCCTGTTTCGCGCTGCCGCCAGCGGAGTCGCCCTCGACCAGGAATAGCTCGGTGCGGGACAGGTCGGTTGCGGTGCAATCAGCCAGCTTGCCGGGCAGTGCAGGGCCCTGGGTGATCTTCTTGCGGATGACCTGCTTGGCAGCTTTCAGGCGCGCGCTGGCGCGCTCAATGGCGAGCTGGGCAATGCGCTCGCCCAGGTCCACATGTTGGTTGAGCCACAGGCTGAAGGCGTCATGGATGACGTTTTCGACCATGCCGGCGGTTTGCCGCGAAGACAACCGCTCCTTGGTCTGGCCAGCAAATTGCGGATCCTGCAGCCGGGTCGACAGCACGAACGAGAGCCGCTCCCACACATCTTCGGGCGCCAGTTTGACGCCACGCGGCAGCAGGTTGCGGATGTCGCAGAACTCACGGACCGCAGTAGTCAGGCCAGTGCGCAGGCCATTGACGTGGGTGCCGCCTTGAGCGGTGGGGATCAGGTTGACGTAGCTTTCCTGCACCAGCTCGCCTTCCGGCAACCACGCCAGCGCCACTTCCATGCCTTCGACATCGCGTGCCATGTGATGCACGAACAGCTCACTCGGCAAAGCCTCGGCGCCATCGAGTTCGTCGCGCAGGTAGTCGCGCAGGCCATCCTCGTAATACCACTCGCTGACTTCGCCAGTGGCCGCGTCGGTGAGTTTCACGCTGAGGCCAGCGCACAGCACAGCCTTGGCGCGCAGCAGGTGCTTGAGCTTGGACAGCGAGATTTTCGGTGAATCGAAGTATTTCGCTTCCGGCCAGAAGCGCAGGGTGGTGCCGGTGCGCTTCTTCGGCGCCGTGCCGATGATCTCCAGCGCACTGACCTTGTCGCCGTGCTCGAATGCCATGCGGTATTCGGAGCCGTCGCGGCGGATGGTCACTTCAACCCGGTCGGACAGGGCATTGACCACCGAGACGCCGACGCCATGCAGGCCGCCGGAGAAGTTGTAATTCTTGCCGCTGAATTTTCCGCCGGCATGCAGCCGCGTCATGATCAGTTCGACACCGGAGACACCTTCCTCCGGGTGGATGTCCACCGGCATGCCGCGACCGTCGTCGGTGACTTCCACCGAACCGTCGGCGTGCAACACCACGTCGATGGACTTGGCGTGGCCGGCCAGCGCCTCATCCACCGAGTTGTCGACGACTTCCTGCACCAGATGATTGGGCCGGGAGGTGTCGGTGTACATGCCGGGGCGGCGTTTGACCGGATCCAGGCCAGAGAGGACTTCAATATCGGCGGCGTTGTAGCGACTGCTCATGCGTGTGTTTCGGGTGGGTCAAGACCGCGAAGCATGGGGCGCGTGGGCGGCCAGGGTCAAGCCGGGCGGGGCGAACCCAGCGCCTTCCTAGCGATAACCCTGTGCCTGCAACGAGAACAGGTGCGCGTAGTGGCCATCCAGCGTCATCAGTTGCTCGTGGCTGCCGTGTTCGATGATGCGGCCGTCCTGGATGACGATGATCTGGTCAGCCATGCGTACGGTGGAGAAGCGATGCGAAATGAGGATCGCGATGCGGTTACCGGCCAGGTCACGGAAATGCTCGAAGATGCTGGCTTCGGCCTCGGCGTCCATCGCTGCGGTGGGCTCATCCAGCACCAGGATGTCTGCCTGCGAACGCATGAAGGCACGTGCCAGCGCGATCTTCTGCCATTGTCCGCCTGACAACTCACGTCCCTCGCGGAACCACTTGCCGAGCTGGGTGTTGAAGCCGGACGGCAGGCCCTCGATGAACTCGCTGGCCATGCCTTTGTCACTCGCCTCGCGCCAGCGCGCCTCGTCCTCGAAATGGCGCACATCGCCAGCGCCCACGTTTTCACCGACACGCATCTGGTAACGCGCAAAATCCTGGAAGATCACCCCGATGCGCTGCAACAGGGTGCTTTCGTCCCAGTCGCGCAGATCGGTGCCATCGAGCAGGATGCGGCCGGAGTCCGGCGAATACAGGCGCGTCAGCAGCTTGATCAGCGTGGTCTTGCCCGAGCCATTCTGGCCGACCAGCGCCAGCGATTCGCCCGGGCGGATATGCAGATTGATGTCGTGCAGCGCTGGTTCGCCGGCGTCGGGATAGGTGAAGCTGACCTGCTCGAAGCGGATGCCGTCGTTCGGCTTCGCGCCTTGCTGGGAGGTTCCCGGCGAGGGCGGCACCGGGGTTTCGAGATATTCGTACAGGGTCGACAGATAGAGGTTGTCTTCATACATGCCGCCGATCGCCGACAGCATCGCCGATACCGCTGACTGGCCCTGCCGGAACAACGACAGATACATGGTCATCTGGCCGAGCGTGATGCGGCCGACCACCGTGGTCATGGCGATCCACGCATAGGCGCCGTAAAGCGTGATCGTGCCCAGCAGACCGAGCCCGAAGCCCCAGCTTTCGCGGCGCACCGTCAGATCGCGGTCTTCGCTGTAGAGCTTGTCGAAAATATCACGGTAGCGATCCAGCAGCAGCGGCCCAAGCCCGAACAGCTTGACCTCCTTGGCATGGTCCTCGCGCGCCAACACGGTTTCCAGATACAGCTGCATGCGCGTTTCCGGCGAACGCCAGCGGAACAGCCGGAACGCGTCGCCGGAAAACTTCGTTTCGGAAAGGAACGATGGCAGACCGGCCAGCAGCAGCACGGCTACCGCCCACGGCGAAAAATGGAACAGCAAAGTGCCGTAGCTGATCAGCGAAATCGCGTTCTGCCCCAACCCGAACGTGCGCGTGACCAGCGACAGCGGCCGGGTGGATGCTTCGCGCCGGGCGCGGGTCAGCTTGTCGTAAAACTCCGAGTCTTCAAAGTGCGCAAGCTCCAGCGTCAGCGCCTTCTCCAGGATCATCACATTGACGCGCTGTCCCAACTGCGCACGCAGCAGCGACTGGCATAGCGACAGCCCACGCTGGGCACCGGCTAACGCTGCCAACAGCAGGCCTTCCAGCGCCACCCACTTGAATACAGGGCCTAATGGGGCATGGCCGGTAGCTGCCCATAGGCGGCTGGCCGTCACCACAGCATCGACAATATGCGCGCCGATATACGCCACGCCGGCCGGCAACAGACCCGCAATGAGGGTCAGCAGCGCCAACGCGATCGTCAGCAGCCGACTAGTGCTCCACACCAGCTCCAATGCCCGCCCGCTATAGCGGAACACGCCAAGAAAGCTGCGTGTGAGGTCGATGGACTCGGTTGTCGATGAGTTAGCGCGAGGTGTCACTTGGGGGAGATCGTCGTGGCAACGCGGCAAGCGCGGAAGTCACGAGATGGGGTTCGCAGCGCCCCATGCAAGTCGCGGCGCGGGTTTGCCTATGGATACTTCGCTATTGATCCTGGAATTTCGAGCTTCAAGAGACTTCGCTCGTGGGAGCGACGCTCTGCTCCCTCTACCCTGTGGGGAGAGGGCTGGGGTGAGGGGCGGGTGCTCGCGGGAATGATTAATCTTTAGCGGATTCTTCGTCACCCCTGCGAAGGCAGGGGCCCAGTGGCCTGCGCTGTGCGGGAACGCCGCAGGAAGTGCGCAAGGCGCTGGGCCCCTGCCTTCGCAGGGGTGACGAGGAATAAGCATTCCCGCGAGCACCCGAACCCTCACCCCAACCCTCTCCCAAAGGGAGAGGGGGCAGAGCGCGGCGATTGTCACCCGTACTTCGAATGAGGACGAAACGCTCTGCACAACAAATTCAAGCCAGAGCATCGGGACTGAAATCACTCCCAAAGAAGCTGCACTAGACCATGAGTCTACTCACCAAGACGTGCGGCCCAAATCGGTCCACACACGATTAATGCAGTTGAACGTCGACGACGTGCTGTTCGTCCTGGTACAGCGCAGGAAACAGCTGCTTTAGGTGCGCGACTTTGGGGGCGTCGTTGTAGACGATATAGAGATCGTCCGGATGCAGGCTGGCGTAGTGCTGGTGGTAAGCCTCGGCCGGATAGAACGCCTGTAGCGGCACAACTTGCGTCACGATCGGCGCGGAGAAGGATTTTGCCGTCGTCAGTTGCGCGATGTAAGCAGACGCGATCTTCTTTTGCTGGTCGTTGCCATAGAAGATCACCGAGCGATATTGCGTGCCGCTGTCCGGACCCTGCCGGTTGAGTTCGGTCGGATCAAGCGCAACCGAGAAAAACACCTGCAGCAACTGGCCGTAGCTGATCTGGGCGGGGTCGAACCGCACCTGTACCGATTCCGCATGGCCGGTGTCGCCGTCACTGACCTGGTCGTAGTGAGCAGTGCTCGCGCCACCGCCGGAGTAGCCGGCCACCACGTTACGCACACCCTTGACGTGCTCGAACACGGAGGCGACGCCCCAGAAACACCCGCCCGCCAGCACGGCGACCTGGTCGCTCGGAGCAGCCTTTGAAGCGTCCATCTTCGATGAGTCGACGGTTGGTGCAGGCAGCGCCATCGCATCGTTGGCGGCAGACGCGGACCGGCACGCGCTCAGCCCGGCCAGCATCAACAGCGCTGACAGGGAAACGGCATGGAAAGCAGTGCGACGAATCATGGTATGCCTCGCTAGCAGTGTTGGTTCAGATCGACATCAGGCCGATGGAGTTACGTTGGAGGTCCAGTCGTGGATGCAGCGTCACGAGTGGCCTCAAGATTCGGATCACCTTTCGTCCTGAGCACGGCCAATGCGCCGGCTACTGGTGTTTCGCTGCCCGGCCGGTATCGGTTACCTGTGCGGGATTCGTAGGCGGGCCGGCAAGGCGGCTACTATCGCTGGCCTGGATTCCTACGGATCTGCCGAGCCGGCCCTTGAACATGCGCGATTCCATCGACCTGGACGCTTATCTTCGGCGCATCGGCCTGTCTGCGGCCAGCGTGCCCGACCTGGCGACCTTGCAGCTCCTTGTCGCGGCCCATGTGGCGGCCATTCCCTACGAGAACCTCAACCCGTTTCTCGGCCTGCCGGTAGATCTGGATCTGGCTGCGGTGGAGCGCAAACTCGTTCACGAAGGGCGTGGGGGTTACTGTTTCGAGCAGAATCTGCTGCTGGGCGAGGCATTGCGCGCGATTGGCTTCGAGGTGACGAATCTGGCGGCCCGGGTAACGTGGAACCAGCCGGAGGATGCGATCACCGCTCGCAGCCACATGTTGCTGCGGGTGGAGTTGGAGGGGCGAAGCTGGCTGGTCGATGTCGGCTTTGGTGGCATGACGCCGACCGGCGCGCTGCAGCTCATGCCGCAGGCGGAGCAGGTCACGGCACACGAGCCATTTCGATTGCTCATATGCGAAGGCGATTGGTACATGCAGGCCCGGCTACCCGCGGGCTGGAAGACGCTCTACCGTTTCGATCTGCAGTTGCAATACCCGATCGATTATCGGGCAAGCAACTATTTCCTCTCGACCCATCCCGATTCGCACTTCGTCACCGGTCTGTCGGCGGCACGCGCCGTACCGGGCCAGCGGCTGGCGCTGCGCAATCGCGAATTTACATGGCACCCGACCCATGGCGAAAGCACCCGACGCACGCTGCGCAGTGCGATGGAGATTCGCGAGGTGCTGGAAAACGAATTCCTGATCCGGCTACCGCTGCATCCGGAACTCGACGATCGGTTGGATAGCCTGCCGGCTATGGAAGCCGATGCAACGCTTTGACGTGAAGCAGCCTGAGCGCAGCGGGCTCAATCAGAATCAGCTGAACCGGAATCGGCCAACACGTGGATTTCCACGTCGTCGAGGGTCACCACCTGGCCAGCGTGGATCTTGCAGGTCTTGCGCAATTCGATGACGCCGTCGACGGCCACCGCTCCCGTAGCGACGATGGCCTTGCCGGCGCCACCGCTGTCGCACAAGCCGGTGAGCTTGATCAGCATGTTGAGTTCGACGTAGTCGCCTTCCAGTTCGAATTCGATGGTTTGCATGGGGGTTCCAGGTTTTTGGGTTGCACAGGGTGACACGGTTTCAAGCCGGAACGTGGCTGTTTTCGAATGCGTCATCAGGCAGCGCAAGAAACGCGAACCAGGGTACGTCATGGTCGCAGCCGAACGTCGCCGCGTCATCGAGGATGCCAAGCAAGATGTCGAAGTCTGCTTCGGCGGCACGACGTAGCTCATCGGCGTGCTCAAACAGCAGCACATAACCCCACGCGGGAATCCAGCGTAGATCCCGCAGACAGTCAGCCAGTGCATCCCAGTTGTGGCCAAACGACGCAGGCAACTCAAGCGATACGACCAGACGTCGCAGCAGTTCGTCCTTGTCGTGGCATCCGCTCAGGTCGGTGCGGCATACGCGCAGTTCGTCGCGCAGGGCGGTCGCGGCCAAGCGATCAAGATCGTCGGTGCCGACGAAATACACGCCGCTTTGTGTCGGTCGGGTCAGATCCGGGTCGAAGCGACGTGCGCTCACCGGTGCACCTCGAAGCTGCGGAAACTGCGGTAGTGATCGTCGGTGTAGTAATAGATCACCGGTGGTGTGTCGCCGGTGATGATGCGACGCGTGCCGCGGTTATCCGCGCCCGGTGTTTCCACCGTGTACTCGTGATAGTAGCCACGCGGCTGGGCTGGCAGAAGATGCTCGTAGTTGCCGAACGCCACGCCGTCCTGGCTATGCGGGAACGGGCCGCCGCGGGCAATCAAGTCCAGCGTGGTGCGCGCTTCCGGTGGCAGAAATGCGGGTAGTGAACTGCCAGCTGCCGTTGTGGAGGGCTGGCTGATACCTGTCGGCGCCTGTCGTTGCCACAGGATCACGGCAAAGATCAGTGCGAGGAAGAGAATCAGCGGCTTGAGTTGGCGCATGCGCAATGGCTGGCGTGAGGAATGGGGGCGAGTTTAGTATGGCCGCGCATGTCGATCTGCGACACATGACAGCGTGGATTGACTGCAGGATGCCTGGAAGGTCTCATCCACTCATCACGGGAGCCCGCCATGATCGGCTACGTCACCCTGGGTACCAACGACATGCCTCGTGCGGCCGCGTTTTACGACGCCTTGCTGAGCGGCGTAGGGGCCGTGCGGCTGATGGAAACTGAACGCTACATTTTCTGGGGCGTCTCAATGCAGCTGCCGAGCCTTTGCGTAACCACGCCGTTCGATGGCCGTCCGGCCACGATCGGCAATGGCGACATGGTGGCGCTGGTCGTGGACGCGCGCGACAAGGTCGATCGCATGCACGCGAAGGCACTGTCGCTGGGCGGCAAGGACGAGGGTGCGCCGGGCGACCGTGGTGGCGGCTTTTATGCCGCTTATTTCCGTGACCTCGAGGGCCACAAGCTCAACGTGTTCTGCACTGGATGACGCGTTCGGCTCCGGACTATCACGCTGGATCGTGCGTGCCCGATTCAGCGGGTGCTGTCGATACGCGACTGCAGCGCCATCGCTGCTGCCGGATTGCGGTGCTTGGCGCTGCTGATGAAGAACACGAATACGTCGCGTGACTGAGTCGCCGGCTGCAACGCTGCGGCATGAAATAGTTCGCCAATGTCGTTTCCCGCGGCCCAATGTCGAGCATGTTCGGCCCAGCGATCCAGTGCGGCTGGTGCATACCCGGTGGATACGTCATCAGCGCTGCGCATCAGCCTGGCATAGGTGAAATCGCCGGTGATATCGGCCATCGATGGGTAATCCGGCGAATCGGTGAATACCGTAGGCACCGCGTGGCTGCGCGCGAGCGTCACGTAGCGATCGCACATGAAACTGGTGTGGCGCACTTCCAGTACATGCCGCAAGGCGCGCCCATTCAGGTCGCGTGGCAAGCGCTCCAGAAACGCCGCCAGATCATCAGGATCAAATGGCCGCGACGGCGGCAGCTGCCACAGGATCGGCCCCAGTCGATCGCCCATTTCGGACAGACCGCCATGCACGAACCCGCTGACACCTTTGTCGGTATCGGCCAGTCGTTTGCTCTCGGTGATATAGCGCGGCGCTTTCAGCGAAAAAATGAAGCCGGGCGGAGTCTCGGCTGCCCAGCGTGCGTAGGTGGCCGGTTTCTGTGCGCCGTAATAGGTCCCATTGATTTCGATGGTGCGTAAGTGGCGACTGGCGTACTCCAGTTCTCGTCGCTGCACCAGGCCGTCCGGATAGAAATTCTTGCGCCACGGCGCGTAGTTCCAGCCGCCGATGCCGACGCGTATCCGCGCGCTTTCATCGGCATCGGCGGGGCTGGCGAAAAGATCGTTGATGACGGGGTTCATGGCTATCGGACATCGCGTAAACGTTGCCGTATGTTAGCCGCGGCGCGCGCAGGCGCGGCTATCGGATTCGATGTTGCGGTAGCCCGGGACAAGCAGCCGATCGGTGACACGTGACTTCCAGCGCTGGTTTCGGGCTGAATTTGCCGCGATAGTGGCGGGATTGCCACCAGTGGAGCCCTTGATGTCCCAGCGATTCATCTCACCGCGTCTGGCGGGTTGTTGTGCCTTGTTCGTCGTCGCCAACGCGTGGGCGCAGGCGCCAACCGCCGAGCCGTCGACGCTGCCGACCACCACATATGACATCCGACAGTCGGTGTTGCCGGCGCAGTTGCAGGACTTCGGTGCCTACGTCGACAGTGCACGCAAGACGTTCGACGTGCCGGGCATCGCGGTGGCGATCGTCAAGGACGGCAAGGTGGTGATGGAGCAGGGTTTCGGCCTGCGTGAGATTGGCAAGCCGGACAAGGTCGACGCACACACGTTGTTCGCGATTGCCTCCAACACCAAGGCGTTCACCGCGGCAGCTTTGCAGCAGCTGGCCGAGCAGGGCAAGCTGAAGATGGACGATCGCGTGATCGATCACTTGCCGTGGTTTCGCATGTCCGATCCCTACGTCACCAACGAGATGCGTATCCGCGACTTGTTGGCGCATCGCAGCGGCCTGAGCCTCGGCGCGGGCGATCTGCTGTACTGGCCGCCCACCTCGTACACCACCAAAGACGTGGTCGAACGACTGCGCAACGTGCCGATCAAGAACAGCTTCCGCAGCAACTACGCCTACGACAACATCCTGTTCGCGGTGGCCACGCTGGTGATCGAGCAGGCATCCGGCCAGAGCTATGCCGACTATGTGCGCGAGCACATTTTTGCGCCAGTGGGCATGGATGAGTCGCTGATCGACGAGACCTATCTGAAGCCCGGTATGGACGTGGCGATGGGTCATGCGAAATTCGATTTCAAGGATCTGAAGCCGGTGCCGCCGATGGCCTGGCTCAACGATCCGGGCGCCGGCGGCATCTACGCCAGCGTGCACGATCTGTCCAAATGGATGAACGTGCAGCTGGCCGGTGGCGCGCTGCCGGGTACTGGCACTGATGGCAAGCAAGCACGACTATTCTCTGAAGACAGCCAGCAGCAGATGTGGTCGATGCTTACGCCGATCACCATCAGCAAGCCGCCGATTCCGGAACTCGCGCCGCTGCTGCCGCATTTCTACGGCTATGGCGAAGGCTGGTTCCTGTCCGACTATCGTGGTCAGCGGCTGGTCTGGCATACCGGCGGCTGGCCGGGCATGGTCTCGCGGGTGACGTTGGTGCCGGAGCTGCATCTGGGCGTGGTGGTGCTGACCAATCAGGAATCCGGAGCGGCGTTCAACGCGGTGACCTATCGCGTGCTCGATGCGTACCTGAATCCTTCGCACAAGACCGACTGGGTTGCCGTCTACGACAAGGCCGTGGAGAAGGCCGAGGCCAAGGCCGACGACAGCTTCGCCGCACATGCCAAAGCACGCGACCAAAACAGCAAGCCATCGCTTCCGCTGGCAAAATATGCAGGTACTTATCGTGACCCCTGGTATGGCGATGTCATCGTCAGCAACGAGAACGGCAAGTTGCGCCTGCGCTTCTCCAAGACTGCGCAGCTGATCGGCAGCATGACGCCATGGCAGCACAACAGCTTCATCGTGCACTGGGACGACCGCGGGCTGAATGCCGATGCCTTCGTCGACTTCGTGCTTGATGCCGACGGCGGCATCCGTGAGGTGCGTATGCAGCCGGTGTCGCCGCTCACCGACTTCAGTTTCGATTTTCAGGATCTGCGGCTGGCTCCGCTGAACGGTGACAAGTCCGAATCACAGAAGGATTGATCAAGCGCCAGCTCGCCGGGGTGATTTCCGGTCGAGCTGCTGACGGCGCAAGGAGCGGCGCCATCAGTGACATTTGGTTCCACAGCATCTTTTGTCGGGGAAAATTCACCATGCGTTACCGTCGTCATGCTATTGCCGTTTTGCTATGCCTGGGATTGCTGGTCAATGCCGCCCAGGCGCGAACCGATACCGCCGATACCACCACTGCCCACCAGTTTTTCCATGTGCAGTTGGGAGCCGCCTCAGCGCAACCGACATCCGGCCGGCTGCTGCTGTTTGCGATCGATGCGAAAACCGCTGTGGCCGAAGCCAAAGAGGCATCTGCAGGCAAGGACAGTACGGTCGAGGAAGTCGACGCCAATCCGTTTCGCGCCACCCAGACCACGGTGGCCGCGCGTGAGGTAAGTCGGTGGGAGCAGGGCCAGAACGTGGACATCGACACTGATCAGCTGGCGTTCCCTGCCGGCTATTCGCAGCTGCCGCCCGGGGACTACCTGGTGCAGGCCGTGCTCGATGTCGATCACAGCTACAACTACATCGGCCGTGGCGCGGGTGACCTGGTCAGCGAAGTAGTGAAGGTTCACCTGCCGGCTGCCAGCATTCCAACGCTGACCCTGGTCAAGAAATTGCCAGCGCGCGATCCGTGGGCGATGTCCGCGTCGACGCCGGCCGCCACCCGTGAGGCGGCTCCCGCCGCGCGCCAGCATGCGACGCTGGTCGACTTCGTCAGCCCCTCGTTGAGCGCCTTCTGGGGTCGCACGATCACCATGCGCGGCTGGGTGCTGACGCCGCCGGGCTACGACCCCAAGGCCGCCACGCGGTATCCCACGGTGTATTACACGCAGGGTTTTGGCGGCAACAACGATCGCGTGATGGGGCCGTTGGTCAATGTCTACACGGCGATGATCAAGGGTGAAATGCCGCCCATGATCTGGGTGTTTCTGGACGAATCAAGCCCGACCGGCACCCATGAGTTCGCCGACTCGGTCAACAACGGTCCGTGGGGTCACGCACTGACCACCGAGCTGATTCCCGAGCTGGAATCGCATTACCGCATGGACGGGCGAACCAACGGGCGTTTCCTCAACGGCCATTCGTCCGGCGGCTGGGCCACGCTGTGGCTGCAGACGCGCTATCCAAAAGTGTTCGGTGGCACCTGGTCGACCTCGCCTGATCCCAGCGACTTCCACGATTTCACAGGGGTGGATCTGTATGCGGCGAACCCGAATGTCTACCGCAAGCCGGATGGCTCTCCGTACCCGCTAGTGCGTGATCACGACAAGGTACTGGGCACGTTCGAGCAGTTCGCCAAGCTTGAGCGCGTGCTGGGCTCCTACGGTGGCCAGCTCACTTCATTCGACTGGGTGTTCTCGCCGCGCGGACAGGATGGGAAGCCGGTGCCAATGTTCAACCGTGACACCGGCGCAATCGATCCTGCCGTGGTCGCCTACTGGCGTGATCACTACGATATCGCCTATCGACTGCAGCACGATTGGCCGCAGCTCAAGGCTGATCTGGATGGCAAAATCCATTTGTACGTCGGCACCGCTGATACGTTCTACCTGGATGGCGCGGCGCACAAACTACAGGCGGTGCTGGACGGCCTGAATGCGAAGTCGAGTTTCCATTTCGAGCCGAACCGGACGCATTTTGACCTGTACGTGCAGGGCAGCGATCGTCAGGCGCTTCTCAAGCAGATCAGCTGGGAGATGTACGCGATCGCGCGGCCGGCTTCGCCGCTCAAGGCGCCACCGGCAACGGCACCATGAGCAGTGGCATGTGCAGGCTTCGCAGGTGCGGGTAAAGTGGCCGTCTGCTGGATAAACGCCGTGCGCCGGTAGCACGAACGGTCATGATTTTGCGGCATAGTTGCCGTGCGGGCGGCTGCAGCCACCGCTGATCGGAGTATCTTCACTGACTGTCGCTTTGTGCGCATGCGGAAAGCGTCTGATGAGGAGTCGATGGTTGGGTCGACAGTGCTTGAGTCGATAGGGTGGAAGCTGCAGCTCTATAGAGGGGTCAGCAACGCTTCCTGAATCGTCATGCGAATTCACGTTGGAGGGAATCTAAGATGAAATCGTCAGCTTTGATTGCAGTAGCGCTGGCCTGTCTGCTGGCCGGTTCCACCGTTTACGCACAGCAGTCCGCCGCACCGGCCGGTTCCACCGGCCAATGCAAGGACGGCACCTATTCCACCAATGCCACCAAGAAGGGTGCCTGCAACGGCCACAAGGGTGTGAAGGAATGGTACACAGCGTCCAGTACCGGTAGCTCGGCCATGAAGGCGGCTCCGGCAGCAGCAGCGGCAGCTGCACCTGCGGCAGCGGCGGCAACGCCTGCGACGCCTGCGGCTGCCCCGGCAAATTCGATGAAGAGCTCCAGCAAGATGGCGTCTGAACCCACCGGTGCCGCTGCGCCGGGCGGTGGTCCGGGCATGGTCTGGGTCAACTCAAGCAGCAAGGTCTACCACTGCCCCAGCGACAAGTGGTACGGCAAGACCAAGAAAGGCGAGTACATGAGCGAAGCCGACGCCAAGGCCAAGGGCAACCATCCCGAAGGCGGCAAGGCCTGCTCGTCCTGATAGCCATGCCGCGTTGACGTTAGACCAAAAGGCCGGCCCAGCGCCGGCCTTTTGTTTTTCGGCCTACTCGGGTTGCCATGGGTCGTAGCTGCCGAAAGACCATAGATGGCCCTCCGGATCGCGGCAGCTGTAGCCGGCACCGCCATAATCCTTCTCGGCGTAGTCGTCGACGATCACCGCGCCGGCGGCTTTGGCTTGCTGGTAGTGGGATTTGCAATTGACGACGACCACGTACGGGCATTGTGTTTCGCGGTCGCCGATTTGACTGGGCTGGGCCATGTGCCGACCGAAATCCGTGTCGCGCACGTCACCGAGCATGATCATGCCGGTACCGTAGGTCAGCTGGGCATGCTCCACGCCACCGCGTTCGTTTTCATAAACCACGTGTTTCTCGAAGCCGAAGGCTTTGCACAGCCATTCGATCGCAGCATGTGCGTCGCGATAGCGCAGGCCGGGAATGATGGTGCTGCCATGTTTCGCTGCTGAGGACATGAGGATGACTCCGAGCGGGTAACAGAGTGTCAGGCTAGCGCCGAGGGGTGCGCGCGTCTTGTAGATTTTCGCGTCTATGCGGCTTGTTGGGGGTCAATCCAGCGGCAGATGATTGATATATGGGCCGCGGCTGGCCATGAACGCTGACGGCGTCACCCCTGCAAAACTGCGGAATTCATGGCTCAAATGCGCCTGGTCGGAATAGCCGCAGTCGGCGGCCACGGCACTCCAATTCACCAGGGGCTGATAGTGCGCGTGGGCGACTACGGCGCGAAAGCGCATCAAGCGCGCATAGTGTTTCGGATTCATGCCGACCTGACGGCGGAACGCCGTAGTAAAGCGACGATCGGACAGGCCGATGGCACGAGCAATCAACGGAATGCGGGTTACCTGCGGCACCCGGTTCAACGCCGCGATGGCGTGACCGATTGCGGGGCTCATGGCTGTTACGCGCAGTCGCTCTCGCAACCAGCCTTCCAGCAACTCCAGCCGCCGCGCAGGCGCCGGAGTTTCCAGCAGGCGTTGGCGCAAACGATCCGCAGCCGCGCCAAAAAGATCATGCAGATCGACGTCACGCCCGGCCATCGCAGCGAGGTCTTCGGCGGTGAAAGCGTGCACGCCACCGGGGTGGAATACCACGCCCATCACGCGTATCTGTTCGGCGGTGTCGATGATCTGGCTGCGTAGCATCGGGCCGCCGAGTACGGCTGCAGCCGAACGGGTGCAGCGGCGCGTGGCGTCATCGGCATACACGCGGGTTTCGTCTTCGTGCAGGTTGATGATCAGGGCGGCGCCGGGCAGCGGCAGCACGCGTTCATAGCGGTGCGCGGGTGCCGGCATGTCCCAGTCCCAGATCTTCTCGATCAGCGCATCAAGCGGTGGTGCGGGAATGCTGCAGTGAAAACCCATCGGCAGGCTCCTGACGATAGGCTTGAGTGTAGAACTTGCCAGTCACCTTGTCGCAAGCTGCCTTGGTGCCGGTGAGCTCAATCGCGGTCGTCACCGCTTTCGGAAACCGCCGGGAGGTTGCGCACAATCATGCTTTGCGGGCTCGTCATTGGCATTTTCGCATCACGCAGGCGGTCGAGCATCTCGAACAGCACATCGCTTTTGACGTTGCTGACGTCACGCGGACTGACGACGTAGGCAATGCAGCTGAAGGTCATCGATCCGGCGTCGAGATTTTCCAGCTGCACGCTCGGTGCCGGCATGGTCAATGTTCCCTGGTGGGCGCTCAGTACTTCCAGGAGCAGTTCGCGTGCCTTGCTCGCGTCGGTATCCACCGGCATCGACAGCTTGATGCTGACACGCCCCTTGGCATTGTCCAGGGTCACGTTGCGGACGTTCTGGGTGATGAACTGCGAGTTCGGCACGATCATGGTGGAACGGTCGCTCATCTGGATTTCTGTGGCGCGTACGTTGATCTTGCGGATGTCTCCCTCGACGCCACCGATGCTGACCCAGTCGCCCACCTTCACCGGTCGCTCGGCCAGCAGGATCAGGCCGGAAATGAAGTTCTGCACGATCGCCTGCAGGCCAAAGCCGATGCCGACCGAAAGCGCGCTGGCCATCCAGGTGATGCCCTGCAGATCCACCTTCAGCGCCGCCAGCGACAGCACGAATATCAGTACGCCGCCGACGTAGCCGAGCAGGGTGACCACTGAATTCTGCATGCCGAGATCGAGCGAGGTCTTCGGCAACAGTTGGTCACTCAACCAGCGCTTGATCACGCGCAAGACGATCAAGCCGAGCGCGAAGACAAACGCGGCATCCAAGATATCGTTGGGTACGATCTTGAGCTTGCCCAGCGAGCCGCCTGACAGCAGGCTGCCAATGCGTCCGGTCAGTTCCTGCGGCCCGGCGCCAAACGGCGCCAGTACGATCGCCACCGCCAGGATTATCAGCAGGGCGCGGGTGATCCCGGACAGCAGGGTGCCAGTCTGTTCCAGTGCAAGGGGGTTCACGCCGAAACTGGCCTGCATCCGCATGCCGGTACGCCCCTTGGGTGAAAACACCGCGTCGGAGATGTCATTGACCAGATACATCAGAAGGTAAAGCGCGGTCAGGATCACCCCGACCCAGAGCATCTGCCGTGCGAGGAAGAAGGCAAATGCGATGTAGCCCAATGCCACGCTGAGCAGCAGGACGCCGACACCGATGTACGCCGCCCCGATCACCAACCCCACCCACACCGGCCGCTGTGCTGGCGTCTCGCCGGCAGCGATGGCGTCGCGTCGCGCCTGGCCCAGGCGCAGCAGCGAGCTGCCTATGAGCAAGCCGATCAGCACCGAAAGGAAGGCACGCGTCGCCACGGTGAGCGCCACGCTGGCGCCGATCGCGTTGTTGACGCTTTCGACCAGATTCTCCAGCACGACTGCGCCACCGAGCAGCCACGGGAACGAGTGCAGCTTCTGCGCCGATTCGTCGGACAGGCCCGGTAGTCGCCATGACGGACGCGAGGTGGACAGCATCGCGCGCCCGAGCCCGGTCAGGAAGGCGGCAAAGGTAAACACACGCACCAGTTTCTGGGCCAGTTCGTCCAGATCCTCGTTCAGCAGGTCGTTCCAGTTCAGCGCGAGATAGACGAAATGCGCGGTCAGTCCAACGGCCAGCGTATAGGCCAGCGTCACGGCTACGGCCAGCGCGCTTCGTCGCAGCTGGCCGGCGGGCATGTGGGCGGTACTTACCCAGACAAGCGTGCGCTCGATTAACCAGCGCCCCACGCTGACCAATAGGGCGGCAATAATCAGGCACAACACGAATGGCGTGCGATTGGGTGGTTGCCAGGCCTGCTGGATGGCCGCCAGGACATCGCTGCCCAACAGCTTCAAATGCGCCATGTCATCGGGAAATGCCTTGGCCGGATCTACCCAGAAGGCTGTGCTGAACGGTGTGGCATTGCGCGAAGCGAGCTGCGTCTGCAACTGATCGCGGCGCAGGTCGGCGACATGCGCGGCAAGTTGGGCTGCCTCGGTGCTCAGCGAATTGGCCTGCTTGATCTGGCCATCGAGATCGCTCAACGCCTTGCCCAATTGCTTGCGCTGCGCGGCCAGCTCTGCTGGCTCAGGTGGCGCGCCCTTGATCGGTGCGGGACCGAGCACGTCCAGCCGCGCTTGCAGGCTGGACGATTGGGGTGACAGCGTGGAGACGAGCTGCTCGGCCTGCTGCTGTACGGCTAGCGCACTATTGCGCAGGTCAGCCGGTATATCGGCCTTCTTGGCATCCACCGAAGCCTTGATGTCGTCCAGCTTGGCGCGTAACTGGGTCAGCGTCTGCGCCGCTGTCAGTGCCGGCGTCGTGGACGGTGCAGTGGCATCCGGGGCGTTTTGCGCCCATACGCTGCCGCCGGCCATGGCCAGCAACAGAACGAGGAGATAGCGGAGCAGAGTAGGCATCGGCCGATGATCCCGGCCCCGTCGCGGTGGGTCAATCAAAAATGACCTCCGAAGCCGTCCGGCTGTGACGTGCCGTTCAGGCTCGGCGACCAGCTTCGAATGGATTGGGTCCCTCGGCATAGGGGCCTGTCCCTGACGTTCCCACGTCGTTGATGGCAGAGAGTGAGCACGCTCTGAGCTCCGCCCGAACAGTGTCGCCGGCGGATTGCGCGCGACGGATTGCGCAGCGGATGCGAAAGCGCAGGCTGGCCTCACTACGCCCTCGTTCACACCTGCGTCGGAGCGATTCAAGCACAATGCTCGTCTGGGTATGACCGGAACGCTCCATGATCTTCCGCTGGTTCGAATCCCTCATCGACGCGTTCAATGAGCCGGCAGACGGCATGCCGCCCCAGTCGGTGGGGCACTTCTATGTGTTCTACCTGCGCCAGGTCTGGCCAGTGTTTGCTGCTGCCATCGTGGTCGGTTTTGGCGTGGCCCTCGTCGAAGTCTCGCTGTTCGGCTTCATCGGCAGCATCGTCGACATGACGAAGGGCGTGCCGACGGCGGGCTTCTTTCAACAGCATGGCCGTGAATTGCTGTGGATGGGTTTTGTCGCGCTGATCGCGCGGCCGGTGCTGACCGGCCTGCATGATCTGTTGGTGAACCAGGCGATTGCGCCGAACCTGACCAACCGCATCCGTTGGCAGAACCATCGCTACGTGATGCGTCAAAGCCTGGGCTTCTTCCAGAACGATTACGCCGGTCGCATCGCGAACCGCATCATGCAGACTTCCGCGTCGCTGCGCGAATCGGCGGTGCAGATTATCGATGCGATCTGGTACGTGGCGATCTACACCGGCAGCGCGATCGTGCTGTTCGCGAGGGCGGATTTCTGGCTGGCCGCACCGCTGGTGCTATGGCTGTTCGCCTATGTGGGTACGCTGACGTATTTCGTGCCGCGCACCAAAGAGCGCTCATGGCGACAGTCGGAGGCGCGCTCAAAGCTGATGGGCCGCATTGTTGACGGTTACAGCAACATCCTCACGCTGAAGCTGTTCGCACACACGCGTCGCGAGGAAGCGTACGTGGCCGACGCCATGAGCGAGCAGATCCAGCGCATGCGCCAGATGACCCGTCTGACCACAGCGATGGATGCGAGCATCACCATCCTCAACGGCTTTCTTATCGTCGGTACCTCGGCGTTGGCGATCTGGCTGTGGAGCCAAGGCAAGGTGACGGTGGGTGCCATCGCGCTGTCGACCGGCCTGGTGATCCGCATCAACAACATGTCCGGCTGGATCATGTGGGTGGTCAACGGCATTTTCGAGAATGTCGGCACCGTGCAGGATGGCATCACCACGATCTCGCAACCTCGCGCAGTACAGGATCGCGAGGGCGCGATGCCACTGGAAGTGACCAACGGCGCCGTGCGCTTCGAGCATATTCACTTTCACTACGGCAAGCAGGGCGGCGTGATCGCCGGGCTCGACCTGAGCGTGCGTGCGGGCGAAAAGATCGGCGTAGTTGGTCCGTCCGGTGCCGGCAAATCGACCCTGGTCAACGTTTTGCTACGCCTGTACGACCTCGAAGACGGCCGCATCCTGATCGACGGCCAGGATATCGCCCTGGTAACGCAGGAAAGCCTGCGCTCACAAATTGGTGTCGTGACCCAGGACACCTCGCTGCTGCATCGTTCGATTCGCGACAACCTGCTGTATGGACGTCCAGATGCCAGTGAGGCACAGATCCAGCAAGCGGTGCGCAAGGCACGCGCGGACGAGTTCATTCCCCAGCTGAGCGATGGCGAAGGTCGTCACGGTTATGACGCGCTGGTCGGCGAACGCGGCGTGAAACTCAGTGGCGGCCAGCGCCAGCGTATCGCAATTGCGCGCGTGCTGCTGAAGGACGCGCCGATCCTGGTGCTGGACGAGGCGACGTCAGCGCTGGATTCGGAAGCCGAGGCGGCGATACAGGACAGCCTCGACATCCTGATGCAAGGCAAGACGGTAATCGCAATCGCGCATCGTCTGTCCACCATCGCGCGGATGGATCGACTGGTGGTGCTGGACAAGGGCCGCATTGTCGAGAGCGGCACCCATGCCGAGCTGATCGCACACGAGGGGCTATACGCCAGGCTATGGCGACGGCAGACCGGCGGGTTTGTGGCGGCGGAGGATGCGCTGGGGTGAGGGTGGTGGGCTGCGGTACATGTTCTTCTTTGGCTGAGGCTGTTGAGAAAGCCCCGGTCGCAGAGAAAACGACGGCATTGCAGAGACTCAGGAAACCTTGGATTTCTGTGCTGAGAAGAACATCGTCGCCGACATCGGGATGAATTCGATACAGGATATCGACAACGCCTACGAGCGGATGGTCAAGAGTGACGTGAAGTACCGCTTGGTTATCGAGAACGCGTCGCTGGCCAAGTGAGTGGATCTTCTGGCGCAGAATGACTTCGGTCTAAGCAGTGGACTGCAATTCCTATGGATGGAGAGTTTCAGCAACATTTCGCGCTAGATCGGCAAACAACACATCCTGCTCTGCCTTTGATGCCTGTGAAGCTGTAAGGAAGGCAGCAACAATGACGGTGTGGCCATCTGGCGCGGTGAGAATGCCGATATCGTTATAAGCAGCGGTCTCACCATCCAGGGAATACGATGTTCCGCATTTGTCAGCGAGACGAACGTCGTCGGGTAGACCAGCCCTCAAGCGGTTTGGAATGGTCTGCCCATACATAAGATGAAGCAGGTGCTGTGTCGACACAGAGGACAGAAGTTCATTGCTCCACAGCTTGCGAAGAAACTGGACGGCAGCCTCCGGGGTGCTTCGATTCCGCGGGTCGGCAAGATAGGCCCGATAGCCGCGCTGATATCGTTTATATGCTTCCTGCGACGATTCGCCAGGAGATTTTTTTTCTCCAGGTTCGAGACCTTCAAAGACCTGCTGCACTCCAGCCTCGTCCAAATCCACACGCATCCCTTCGATACCATGCGCCCGCAGAAAAGCAGTAACGGCTTGCGGTCCGCCAACAAGTTTGACCAATGCGTCCGCCGCGGTGTTGTCGCTTTCGCTGACGGCTGCCGTCAGCAGTTGATCGACCGTGAATGTCATCCGATCGCCATGGAAATTTGCGCCGATCGAAGGCACGGCGGAACCTTCCTGAATGTCCGCGCGAGTAAGGGTGATTTTCTGTCCGAGCGAGAGCTGGCGTTTTTCGATACGCGAAAGCACTGCAGCGGCGACCGGCGCCTTGAATACGCTCATCATCGGGTAGGCCTGGTTCGCGTTGACCCGTACCTCAGTGCCGCTTTGCAAGTCGAGCACATCAACACCGAGAAGCCCCGGTCGCGCACGCTGTGCCAGCATATCCAGCGATTGCTGGAGTCTGGCTTGAGCAGCCAGCGTGGTAGGTCTATCGACGGCTTCGGCCGACGACGATAGGCATACAAGCGAGAGATTGAGCACGACCATGGCGACAATCAGGCGGTGAACTCGCGAAGACCCCATCGAACTGATCCTTAGTGAAATTGGGTGGCAACCAGGTCAGCATACACATCGCAGGGTGGCGAGGTCATGACTTGCCTCTGACGCTCCCGAGAAGGGTGGCACTCGCTGATCACGTCGCGCGGACGAATGCCTTCGGCACGTTGGCATCGATCCAGCGTGCCATGTACAGATCGAGTGCCACGCGCTGAGGAACCTCGATACCGGCATCGCGAACGAACGCAGCGGCTGCCTTGACGAACGACTGCCTCGACAGACTGGAGGCTTGCCGCGCGGCGGCCTGCTTCTGCCGCAGTTGGACCGTATGGGGCGATGGCTGACCGGGCTTGGCGAACTTCTGGTAGCGACGAAGCTCGTCGGCAGCCAATTCTGTGTCGAATGACGCCTGCAACATGGCCTCATGTGCCTTTAGCAGCTGGATCAGGTGGCCAGTGGCTTTCGTCAGTTCCCCGGTCCCATCCGGAGTCAAAAGAATGCCGGCAAGTAACGGGGTTAGCGGCATTTGCGCGAACTGGGAGGCGGAACTCTCGAGTAGCTCCAGATAGCCAAGGAAGCCCGCTTGCGGAAAAGACACCTTTGTTGCCATGGGGGAACCTGATTCTGGGGAGCGCGAACGATACATCGTCACAAGCGGGCGTCGCGTTGCCAACGGCCTCGTATTTCACGATCCCGCGCTTGTGCGTTCTAGCGCGCCGCAACCTGAGTGGTTCTTCCAGGGCGATAGAGACTCTTGAGTCGTTGATAGACCGTCAGTACGGCGGCGCCGTAATTCCTGGCCAATTCCGGCGTATGACTGTGGTAGTAGCCGACTCCAAGAACGGGATCACGCGTTTCGTGCATGCCTTCGCGCAGGATCTTCGCTGCGACGGTGATGTTGGTTCTGGGGTCGAGCAGGGTCAGCGGATCTGGCACGACGTCCCTGTGCATCGGGTAGTAGACCTGCATGATGCCGACGTCCTGAACGACGGAGCCAAGCTGGCTCGCCACAGCCATCTCGAGCTGCACATGATGTCGTTCGCCCAGAATCAGGTGATCGTTGACCCTGAACAGCCATGGGGTCGGTGCAACCTTTCCACCGGGAAGTAGCGATCGTGATTCAACCAGCGCGACGCTGTAGAGCAGCAATGGATCTACGCCTGACTCCTTACCGACCTGCGCCCAAAGACTCTGTTGGGAGGCGATGTTCAGATCGGGCTCGGCGATCGGCATCATCAAGTCCATCGTGCTGACGTCTGACAGCAACGAGGCGGGCGTACTCGCGCCGATGGGTACGTCAGCAGTGGAGCTTGGCTGTGCCGGGGTCGATGCGATCTCCGCGGTGCGCGGCGTTGGCGCGGGCTCGACAGCCGGCATCGGCGTGCTCGGGGCAGGGGCTTGCCAGGTGAGCTGGGGCGCCACGGTTGAAGGTTGCCCCTTTTCCGATTGCGAATGCACCACACTCGTACCCAACAGAACCGCGATGCCCCCAAACACGGCACAGAACGAGGCAGCTGTGATCGCCCTTCGACGATTCGCCCGGTGCCACGTCAACCCATGTGTCGCCAGAACCCTTGGGCGAGACGTCAGGCTCGTGAAGTCCACCCGGCTCAAGGCGGCAAGAGTCGTCGCGCGCAAACCGCGCATATGAGATGTCGCGGATAGGCGGGGTTCAGTCCAACTCCTTGTGCGAAGAGGGACCTTAGGCACGGCCGGATTACCCGCCCACTGGGTAGGCGCCGAGGTTAGGCTCGACCAGTCCATCGCCTCGATGAGCGCTGCCGATCTGGCGGATTTCCAGCGCGCAGGCGCCATCAGGTATACGCGTCCGGACTCGCGCCTCGACTTGCGCCGGGCCGTGATTGGACGGACGTGAGGCGCCGTCAACGGCTCGCTTGAGGTAACGCGAGTGGGCGTATCCCCTGGCTGGCGATTGTTCATACGTTGGATGACTGCCAGTTCCACAGACGCCAAGTGTAGATCCCTGTGTCCGGTTTTGCTTGGAAGCGCTTGATTTGGGGTCGTTTCGGCTTGAGCTGGGCTTCGCCGGTGCGCCCGATCAAGGCTCTTGACTCTGGACCTTGATCAAGGCTCTAGACTTAGGCCATGACCACACCAAACCCCTCACTCACCATCGGTGCCGTCGCCAAGCGCGTTGGCGTGGCGATCGACACGATCCGCTATTACGAGCGCGAAGGCTTGTTGCCCGAGCCCGTGCGGCGCGCGTCCGGCTATCGCAGTTATGACCACAGCGCGATCGCGCAGTTGCGTTTCATCCGTCGCGCCAAGTTACTCGGCTTCACGCTGGAGGAAATTCGCGATCTGCTGGCGCTGTCCGCCGATCGCCAGCGAGGGGTGGAGGCGGTGAAGCAGCGAGCGCAGCAGCGCTTGGCGGCGATCGACACGCGCATCGCCGAATTGCAGCGTGTGCGCGATGGGCTGGAGCAGCTGGTCGAAGCGTGTCCGGGCCATGGCGCGCCGGAGCACTGCCCGATCCTGCGTGCGCTGGTGGACGTGGAGCCACTGCCATGAGCGGGCAAACGACAGTGCCAGGTCCGGCGATCGTGAAAACATCCGCAAGCTGCTGCGCCAAAACGCCGCCGCACGATGGGCACGGCGTAGTCACCGCGAAGGATCCGGTCTGTGGCATGACGGTGGATCCACACACGGCGAAGCATCGCGCTGAAGATGCGGGGCAGACGTACTACTTCTGCGCAACGGGATGTCGAGACAAATTCATTGCCGACCCAACTCGCTACCTCGGCGAGCGGGTGATTGAACCCGTGATGCCCGGTGCGATCTACACCTGTCCGATGCATCCGGAAGTGCAGCAGGTCGGTCCCGGCGATTGCCCCAAGTGCGGGATGGCGCTGGAGCCGATGCTGCCCAGTCTGGAGCATGCTGACGGCAATGAATTGCTGGCGATGACGCGACGCCTGTGGCTGCTGGCAGCGCTGACCTTGCCGGTGTTTGTATTGGCGATGGGGCCACATCTGTTCGGCTGGCACGAAACCATGCCCTGGGATTTGGCTGCTGGCTGGATCGAAGCCGTACTGGCGACCGCAGTGGTGCTGTGGGGCGGCGCGCCGTTTTTTGCGCGCGGCTGGCGCTCATTGCATCCGTGGTACCCCAATATGTACACGCTGATCGCGCTGGGTACCGGCGTGGCGTGGGCTTACAGCGCAGTGGCATTTCTGCTGCCAGGGATTTTCCCGCCCGGCTTTCGCGACATGCACGGTCAGGTCGGCGTGTATTTTGAATCGGCGGCGGTGATTGTCACCCTGGTCACCGTGGGTGATTTCCTGGAGTTGCGTGCGCGCCGGCGTACCGGTGAGGCGCTGAAGTCATTGCTGGGCTTGATACCGAAAACCGCAAGAAAGATTGCCGCCGACGGCAGCGAGGCCGATGTGCCGCTGGATGAGGTGCACGTCGGCGATGTGCTGCGTGTGCGCCCCGGCGAGAAGCTACCGGTGGATGGCGCGGTGATGCAGGGCGAAAGCTACGTCGATGAATCGATGCTCACCGGCGAGCCGATGCCCGTGTTGAAAACCAAAGGTGATTTGCTCACTGGAGGCACGGTGAACCAGAGCGGCGGGTTGACCATGCGTGCTGATAGGGTAGGCGCGCAAACCATGCTGGCGCAGATCGTGGCGCTGGTGGCGCAGGCGCAGCGCAGCAAGGCGCCGCTGCAGCGCATCGCCGATCGCGTGGCGAGCTGGTTCGTACCCACGGTGACGGCCGTCGCGTTGCTCGCGTTTGCGCTGTGGGCATGGCTGGGGCCGTCGCCGCAGTTTGCACACGCTCTGATCGCCGCCGTGTCGGTGCTGATCATCGCCTGTCCATGCGCGCTGGGCCTGGCCACGCCGATCTCGATCATGGTCGCCAGCGGTCGCGGCGCGCACACCGGTGTGCTTTTCAAAGACGCGGCAGCGATCGAGACATTGCAGGATATCGATACGCTGGTGCTGGACAAGACGGGCACGCTGACCGCGGGCAAACCAACGCTGGCCGAGTTGGTGAGTTTCGGTGGACACACGCATGAGCGTGCGCTGGCCCTCGCTGCCGCGCTGGAAAGGCCGAGCGAACATCCGCTGGGGCGAGCGATCATCGCCGCAGCGGAAGCGCAAAGCGTGGCGATACTGGCGGCGACGGATTTCCGTGCGTTGACCGGTCGCGGCGTCACTGCCCACGTGGATGAATGCGAGGTTGCGCTGGGCAATGCCCGGTTGATGGGCGAACTCCACATCAGTATTGACGACGATGCAATCGCGCGTGCCGACCAGCTGCGCGCCCGCGGCGCCACGGTGATGTTTCTCGGCATCGACGGCGTACTCGCCACGATGCTGGCGGTGGCCGACCCGATCAAGCCGGATACACCCGCGGCGATCAAGGCTTTGCAGGCGACCGGCCTGCACATCGTAATGCTGACTGGCGACAACATCACGACTGCACAGGCTGTAGCGCGCGAGCTGGGCATCGATACCGTGCACGCGGATGTCTCGCCTGCCGACAAGGCCGGCGTGGTGAATGCGCTGCGTGCCGAAGGCCGCCGCGTGGCGATGGTCGGCGATGGCATCAACGACGCGCCGGCGCTGGCGGCGGCCGACATTGGCATCGCCATGGGTAGCGGCACCGATGTGGCAATCGGGAGTGCGCAGGTCACGCTGGTGAAAAGTGAGCTGGGCGCGATCCTGCGTGCCCGCAGGCTGTCGAAGGCAACGGTACGGAACATCCGGCAGAACCTTTTCTTCGCGTTCGTCTACAACGCGATCGGCGTGCCGCTGGCCGCCGGCGTGCTGTATCCGTGGTTCGGCATCACGCTGTCACCGATGATTGCCGCGTTGGCAATGAGCCTGTCGTCGGTGTCGGTGGTGAGCAATGCCTTGCGGCTGCGGCAGGCGCCGTTGTGACGACTGTCACCGGTGATGACTGACGGTTGCTGCTGCCCTCGGTATGGCTGTTTGCGGATCATCCCTTCCACGACATCACGGTGGGGAGAGCACCTATGAACATCGTCAACGACACACGTAGCACGCTGGAAAAGCACATGCCGCTGTTGCTTGGCCTGCTGGTCGCCTTTTTGGCCGGCAAGGCACTGAAGAAGATGTTTTGGACGGCGTTTGGCATGTACTGGGCGTTGCGCGCCAGCGGCATTCATCCGTTTGGTTGAGCGCGCCACCGGCATCCATCTGTTCGGATGAGCGTGCCAATGGCATTCATCCGTTCGGCTGGGCGCGCCAATGGCATTCATCTGTTCAGATGAGCGTGCCGATGGCATTCATCCGTTCGGATGAGCGTGCCAATGGCATTCATCCGTTCGGATGAATGCGGGCGACCTTCGTCCGCATGGGCGAGGGGATGCTTTAAGCTTTGTGTCTGTTCGTCCGCGGTGCGCTGATCTGATCGCCGGATGCCGATCCAACTATCTGCACAAAGACATCGCATGGCCCGCACTCTCGCCGAATGGCTGGCGTATCAGGAACGCGTCAATCTGCACAGCATTGAGCTGGGCCTGGCTCGCGTGAGCGAGGTATGGCGGCGGATGGGCGCGCCGGCGCTGGCGCGGCGCGTGATTACCGTCGGTGGCACCAATGGCAAGGGCTCCACCGTAGCCTTGCTTGAAGCGATGCTGACGGCGGCAGGCTTGCGCGTGGGCAGTTTCACCTCGCCGCACTTGCTGGACTACAACGAGCGGGTACGCATCGACGGCGCGAATGCCGATGACGGTTCGTTGATCGCCTCGTTCGAACGAATCGAAGCGGCGCGTGGCGCCGGGCAGGATGACGCTGTCGCCTTGACCTATTTCGAGTTTGGCACTCTGGCCGCGCTGGATCTGTTTGCCCGCGCCGGGTTGGATGTGGCGGTCCTGGAAGTAGGGCTGGGTGGTCGGCTGGACGCGGTGAACATTATCGATGCCGATGTCGCGATCATCACCACCGTGGATCTCGATCATATGGAATGGCTTGGGCCCGATCGCGACAGCATCGGTCGCGAGAAGGCCGGCATCGCCCGCGCCAACCGGCCAGCCATCGTCGGCGAGATCGATCCACCCACAGGGCTGCTGGACGCGTTGGCGGCATGCGGCGCGCAAGTCGAGCGCGCGGGGGCCGATTTTCACATCGAGCGTCATCAGGACGGCTGGCGCTGGATCCACCGCGATGGCAGCGCGATGGAGCTCCCCGATCCCGCGCTGGCCGCGCCGGTGCAGTTCGCCAACGCGGCGGCGGCGATTGCCGCGCTGCATGCGTTGCTCGCGAACGACGCGTCGATCACGCCGAAGGATCTTTACGCAGCCGTCAGTGCCGGCTTGAACAGCGTCCGGGTACCGGCGCGATTGCAGTCGTTGGGTGGAGATCCTGTGTTGATCGTGGACGTGGGCCACAATCCGCAAGCGGCGCGTGCGCTGGCCGAATGGCTGGACGCGCAGCCGGCTGGCCGCGTGCACGCGGTCTACGGTGCGCTGGCGGACAAGGACGTGGCCGGGGTGATCGGTGCACTCGGCGATCGGATCGGTCACTGGCATCTGGCGGGGCTGGAACGTGTCACTCCACGCGGTCTTTCGGCGACGGCGCTGACTGCGATTCTCGCGCAGACGCTGCCGCAGGCCGCGTTCGATGCGCATGCCGACGTGGCCAGCGCGCTGGCGGCGGCACGCGAGAAGGCTAAGCCGGGCGAGCGCATCCTCGCGTTCGGCTCGTTTTTCGTGGCTAGTGCGGTCATCACCGAACGCATGAGCTGAGCGGGCAGATTCAGCCGAATTTCCTCATTGGCCATGGCGTTTGGCATAGGCAGGTATAATCACGCTGTTACATGCCGCGTTTGCCGCCTTGGAGCGAAGACTTGAAAACACGCCTGCTGGGAGCCGCCATCCTGATCGCCTTGGCGGTTCTGTTTGTCCCCATGTTCTTTTCCAGCAAGCCGCCGGCGCCCGGTGGCGACCAGTCGGTGAGCCTGGCGATTCCGCCGGCACCGGACCGCGACCTGCAGACCAAGACCATGAACCTGACGCCGGATGGCGCCGTGGGCACACCGAGCGCGTCGACGCCGACAGCTGCTCCGTCCACCGGCCAGCCAGCGGCAACCGCACCTGCTTCAGGTAATCAACTGGCTACGGTCAACATCGGCTCGAACCGTCCGCGCGATGTGGAAACCGACCCCGAAGCGGGCAAGGCGCCAGTGCCAACAACCGTAACGACCGCTGCGAGCACGTCGCCGACGCAGCCGGTCATTCCGATGCAGACCACGCAGACTGGCAGTGCGCCTGCGATCAAGCCGCCATCGACCAAGCAGCAACAACCGGCGATTGCCGCCGCTACTCCTACTGTTGCGGCTTCACCCGCTGGCCAAGGCAGCTATCGACTCAATCTCAGCGCCTACGCCAGTGCCGCAGGCGTCGCGAATCTGGAACGTCGCGTGCGCGCCTTGGGCTATCCGGTGAGTAGTCACCCGATCACCCAGGCTGGCCAGCAGCGTACGTTGGTGATCGCGGGCCCGTTTGGCACACGCACGGCGGCCGAGGCTGCCCGTTTGAAGATCACCCAGTCGGTTCCCGGCGTGCCGGCGCGACTGGAACAGGATGCCAGTAATGACATTGCCGGCCCGGCTGCGGCCCCTGCTGCGGGCCAGCCCGCGCCAGCGGTGGTTGCCAGGGCGGGCGGTTGGGCAGTGCAGCTGGCGGCGATGAGCAGCCAGGGCGATGCCAATGCGCTGCGCGACAAATTGCGCAGCAACGGCTTCGATGGCTTCGTGGACACGGTGCAGGCCGGTGGCAAGCAACTGTGGCGGGTGCGCGCCGGCCCGCAGACGCAGCGCGACGATGCGCTGCACGTGCGTGATCAGATCAAGGCCAAACTCGGCATCGACGGCAACATCGTCTCGATGCCATGACCTTGCACGTCCCAGCATACGAATCAGGCGGGTGAACGAATGAATTGGACCGACTACATCATCATCGGCGTCATCGCCTTGTCGGTCTTGATCGGACTTTGGCGCGGCTTGATTTCCGAGGTATTGGCGCTGGCGATCTGGATCGTCGCATTCTGGTTCGCGTGGACGTTCGGCCCGGCGGTGGCGGAGCATTTCGAGCCGCTCATCAAGCTGCCCTCGATGCGGATCATTGTCGGCTACGGCCTGTGTTTCATTGCCGTGCTGATTCTTGGCGCACTGTTGCGATTCGCGATCAGCCGGCTGGTCGAGAGCACCGGGCTGTCCGGTACCGATCGTCTGCTCGGCACGGTTTTCGGCTTCATCCGTGGCGTGCTGCTGGTGGCGCTGCTGGTATTTTTGGTCGGCTTTACCGCTTTCACCCGCGACCCGTGGTGGAAGGAATCGGTGTTGCTGCCGCAGTTCCAGCGGGTGGCGTCGTGGCTTGAGCAACGTGTGCCGGCCAATGTGCGCGAACATATCCATCCCGATGTTGTGCTTGATCATCTGCCGAGCTTGCCCGCCCCTGCGCACGCCCCCATATCAGGCGCGCCGTCCACATCGGCGAGCACAGTCTCACCGGCGGCTGCAACAAGCGCGACAGGCCACCCCACGAGCTTCTGAAGCAGGGCCTTCTGAAGCGCGACTTTCTGAAACACGACTTTACTGAAGCAGGCAACAAACCATGTGCGGAATCATCGGCATTGTCGGTACCACTGAGGTGGCATCAGCGCTCTATGACGGGCTGACTGTGTTGCAGCATCGCGGCCAGGACGCGGCCGGCATCGCCACAGTGGATGGCTCACGACTGCGCTTGCACAAGGGCAACGGATTGGTGCGCGATGTGTTCGGCCAGGCTGCGATGAGCGGTTTGCGCGGGCGCATCGGCATTGGCCACTGCCGCTATCCCACGGCCGGCTCCGAAGGCTCGGCCGAGGCGCAGCCGTTCTACGTCAATTCTCCTTACGGCATCGCGTTCGCGCACAACGGCAACCTGGTAAACACCGAGTCGCTGCGCCGCGAGATGTTCCAGGACGACCGTCGCCATATCAACACCGACTCGGATTCCGAAGTGCTGCTCAACGTGCTGGCGCATGAGCTGCAGATCCAGGACCGGATGGCGCTGACGCCGGATCACATTTTCAAGGCGGTCGCCGGCGTGCATGCGCGTGCGCGTGGCGGCTATGCCTGCGTCGCGCTGGTGCTCGGTTACGGTCTGGTCGCGTTCCGCGATCCACACGGTATCCGTCCGCTGGTGCTGGGTGAGCGGGTCACCGCCGAGGGTCGCGAATACGCAGTAGCGTCCGAGTCCGTCGCGTTCGACGTGCTCGGTTTCAAGCGCTTGCGCGATATCGCGCCGGGCGAGGCGGTCATCATCACCGACGACGGCCAGCTGCACAGCCGCCGTTGTGCCGAAGGCGCAGTGCACTCGCCATGCATTTTCGAATACGTCTATCTGGCACGGCCGGATTCGATGATCGAAGACGTTTCTGTCTACAAGGCGCGCCTGCGCATGGGCGAAAAGCTCGCCGAGAAAATCCTGCGCGAACGTCCCGAACATCACATCGATGCGGTTATTCCGATCCCCGATACCGCGCGTACTGCGGCCAGTGCACTGGCCGGCGCGCTCGGCGTGCCGTTCCGCGAAGGCTTCGTCAAGAATCGCTACATCGGCCGCACGTTCATCATGCCAGGGCAGGGTGAGCGGGTTAAATCGGTGCGTCGCAAGCTCAACGCGATCGATCTGGAGTTCCGCAACAAGAACGTGCTGCTGGTCGACGACTCGATCGTGCGCGGCACCACCTCGAAACAGATCATCCAGATGGCACGCGATGCGGGCGCGAAAAACGTCTACTTTGCGTCCGCCGCGCCGCCGGTGCGTTATCCGAACGTCTACGGCATCGACATGCCGTCGACTTCGGAGCTGGTCGCTGCTGGCCGTTCCGAGCAGGAAGTGGAGCAGTTGCTCGGCGCCGACTGGCTGATCTACCAGGATCTCGAAGATCTGATCCGCGCCGTGCAGGACGGCAACGAAAATCTGAAGCACTTCGATACCTCGTGCTTCTCCGGCGAGTACGTCACCGGTCTGGACCAGCGCTATCTGGAACAGATCCAGATGCTGCGCTCCGACGACGCCAAGGCGGCACGCCGCGCCGTTTGATTTTGTAGCCTGGCCTCATCCGAACGGACGGGGCGCAGGCGGATGCGTGTGCCTTGGCCTCCTCTCCCCCACGGGGAGAGGATTGAGGTGAGGGGCGGGTGCTCGCGGGAAACCACCAAATGAACGACCTCCACGCCGCCGCCAAGCGCTGCCTCGACGCCACTGACCCGGCCGAGAAGCTGCAACTGAGCCATGCAACCTGGCAGGCACTACAGGCAGGCGAGCTGTGCGCCGACCCAGCCTCGCCACCGCCCGAGCCGATCGCCGCACCCGGTCGCCCGGCCAGGCCAAAGCTGGTCAACGCACGCCAGGTGCCACAGCGCGGACTAGGCAGCGAGGAAGGCCGCGCCGCACTCGTGCATGCCGTGGCGCATATCGAATTCAACGCGATCAACCTGGCGTGGGATGCGGTCTATCGCTTTCGCGGCAAGCCGGAGGCGTATTACCGCGACTGGGCCAGCTGCGCGAACGACGAGGCGCGGCACTTTGCCATGCTTTCCAAGCGGCTGGCCGAACTTGGTCATGCCTATGGTGATTTCGATGCGCACGACGGCCTGTGGCAAATGGCCGAGAAAACCGCCAGCGACGACACCGCTCGCATGGCACTCGTGCCGCGCGTGCTGGAAGCGCGCGGGCTGGATGTCACCCCCGGCATGATCGAGCGCCTGCGCCATCTCGGCGATACCCGCACGGTAGCGATCCTCGAAGTGATCCTGCGCGAGGAAGTCGCGCATGTCGCCGCCGGTACCCGCTGGTATCACGATTGTTGCGAGCGAGACGGCCTGGAGCCGGTCGCCACCTTCTTCGACCTGCTGCGTGACTACATGGGCGTCAGCCTGCGCGGCCCGTTCAACCTGCCAGCCCGCCGTGAAGCAGGGTTCGTCGAGGAAGAACTCGATCGCCTGACCATGATGGCGATGGAGAGCCGGGCGGCGCTGTAAGAGTGGCTTTAGTCGCGGCGGGAGTGGCGCCGGCATCAAAAGCATCGCGGCTGAAGCTGCTCCCACAAAAGCCCCAGGTTTTGCAGACATGAAAAAGCCGGCGCAAGGCCGGCTTTTTCATCGAATATTGGTCGGGGAGACAGGATTCGAACCTGCGACTTCTACGTCCCGAACGTAGCGCTCTACCAGGCTGAGCTACACCCCGTGGGAAGCCGCGTATCTTAATCGCAGCGTCGAGGCTTGGCAACAGCCAGGATGCATTCGGTTGAGAAAGCGGCCGCGGAAGGTGGCCGCCCTTCTGCTAATCTTTACGGCTGCCGTCACGCGGTCAGTCGTGCGGCGTGCTCTCCCCATCGATAGCAGAGGATTTCATGGCGCTTACCCCGGCCCGCACTATGCCCGGCGTGCTCGAGCTGTTGCCGCTCGACCAGATCGCGTTCCAGCGCATGCTCGACGTGATCCGTCGCAATTACGAACTCTTCGGCTTCCTGCCGGTCGAGACGCCGGTGATCGAATACTCCGACATCCTGCTGACCAAGACCGGCGGCGAGACCGAGCGCCAGGTTTATTTCGTGCAGTCGACCGGTGCGCTCGAGAAGGAGGGCATGCCCGAGCTGGCGCTACGCTTCGATCTCACGGTGCCGCTGGCGCGTTATGTGGCCGAGCATGAATACGACCTCAGCTTCCCGTTCCGCCGCTATCAGATGCAGAAGGTGTATCGCGGCGAGCGCGCCCAGCGTGGTCGCTTCCGCGAGTTTTACCAGTGCGACATCGACGTGATCGGCAAGGACTCCCTGTCGGTGCGTTACGACGCCGAGATTCCGGCAGTGATCTACAGCGTGTTTCGCGAGCTGAATATCGGCGCGTTCACCATCCAGCTCAACAACCGCAAGTTGATGCGCGGTTACTTCGAGAGCCTTGGCATCGTCGACGGCGAGCAGCAGATGCTGGTGCTGCGTGAGGTCGACAAGATAGACAAGATCGGCGCGGACGGGGTGAGGGAAAAACTCCGGCTGCAGCTGTCTTTGGATAGCAGGTTCGAACACGGTAGTCAGATATCGGAAGATGCTATCAACAAGATCCTCGCGTTCGTGCAGGTGCGCTCGCGCTCGCTGCAGGACGCGTACGACCAGCTCGACGCACTCGGCGTTGGCCCGGAAACGATGGAGCAGGGTCGCAACGAGCTGAAGGAAGTGCTCGGCCTGATCCATGCATTCGGTGTGCCGGAAACGCACTACGCGCTTAACCTCTCGATCGCCCGTGGCCTCGACTATTACACTGGCACGGTGTACGAAACATCGTTGAACGATCATCCGGAGATCGGTTCGATCTGTTCCGGCGGTCGCTATGAAAATCTGGCCAGCCAGTACACCAAGTCGCAATTGCCAGGTGTCGGCATCTCGATCGGTCTCACCCGTCTGTACTGGCAGCTGCGCGACGCGGGTTTGATCAGTGCAGCGCAGAGCACGGTCGATGTGCTGGTGACGCAGATGGATGCGGCGCAATTGCCTGTCTATCTCGCGCTGGCCAGTGAGCTGCGTGGTGCCGGCATCGCCACCGAAGTGGTGCTGGATGGTGGCAAGCTCGCCAAGCAGTTCAAGTATGCCGACCGCGCAGGTGTCCGCTTCGTCATCGTGTTGGGTGAGAACGAGATTGCCAAGGGTGTCGTGACGGTGAAGGATCTGCGGCGCGGAGATCAGTTTGAAGTGGCGCGCACCGAATTGATCAAGACCCTACGAGTGGAGCTGGAGCAGGCAGCGGCGATGGGCTGAGCTCGCGTCCGCCAGCCCCTCCCGGCAAGGTGAGGGGGTGGGCTTTGCAACAACAGCATCCAACGATTCAAGAATTTCAACGAGGCAGCAGTGAGCAAATCCGACACAATCGTTCTCGATGGCAACAGCCTCACCCGTGCTCAGCTGGTCGCGGTGGCGCGCAACGGCAGTAAAGTGTCGCTGGACCCGGCAGGGCTCAAGCGCGTGCAGCGCGCGGCAGATTTTCTCGCCGAGAAAGTCAGCTGCGGCGAGCCAACCTATGGCGTCACCACCGGCTTCGGCAGCAATGCCGACAAGCTGCTCGGTGCCCATCGATTGCGTGACGAGTTGCCGGGTAGCCGCGCACACAAGCCCGAAGGCACGCTGCTGGAGGAACTTCAGCACAACCTGATCACCACCCATGCGGTGTGCGTGGGCAAGCCGTTTGGCGAAGATGTGGTACGGGCGATGCTGTTGATCCGCATCAATACACTGATGCGCGGCCATTCCGGTATCCGGGTGAGCACGCTCGAGGCGCTGACTGCGATGCTCAACGCGGGTGTCGTGCCGGTCGTGCCGGAAAAGGGTTCGGTCGGTGCCAGTGGTGACCTTGCGCCGCTGTCGCATCTGGCGATTGTGCTGCTCGGTGGTGGCGAAGCGTTTTATCAGGGCGAGCGCATGTCGGGTGCGGACGCGCTCAAGCGTGCCGGTCTGACCCAGATCCGCCTATCGTTCAAGGAAGGTCTTGCACTCAACAACGGTACCGCGCAAATGCTGGCTACCGCCGCGTTGGCGCTGGACGTATTGGAGCGGTTGCTGGACAACGCCGACCTGGCCGCTGCAATGACACTGGACGCGTTTGCCGGCCGCAGCGGCGCATTGCGCCCCGAGGTCCACGCGTTGCGTCCCCATCCGGGACAGGTCGAAACCGCGGCGCACGTACGTGAACTGCTGGTCGGTTCCACCCTCGTCGATATTCCCTATCACCTGGTGCCGCGTTTCAAACCGTGGAGCGTCGAGGCGTGGAGCGAGCCGGAGGCTCAGGCGCTCAGCTTCGACATCGGCTGGGATTGGGTGCCGGCGAATCAGCGGCATGGTCGCGAAGCGTTCTACAGCCGCTTTCTGCCGTTCAAGGGCGGCAAGAAACATCAGCCGCAGGATGCCTACAGCTTGCGCTGCATGCCGCAGGTGCACGGCGCGGTGCGCGATGCATGGGCACAGGCGTGCCGGGTGATCGACATCGAATTGAATTCAGTCACCGACAATCCGCTGATCTTCCCTGATGCGGAAGATGCGCAATTCATCGAGGATCAGGTGATCTCCGCCGGCCATTTCCACGGCATGCCGCTGGCGCTGGCAATGAGCTACGTAAAGGCGGCGATTCCGGTGCTCGCCTCGATTTCCGAGCGACGCCTGAACAAGCTGGTCGACGCGGCCACCAATGACGGGCTTCCGGCGTTTCTCACCGGCAACGAGGACGGCACCGATTCCGGTTTCATGATCGTGCAGTACACCGCCGCCGCGCTGGTCAACGACCTTGCTACACGGGCGCATCCGGCCAGCGTGTATTCGGTGCCGACGAGTGCGAACGCGGAAGATCATGTGTCGATGGGTGCGAACGAGGCGCGTCATGTGCTGGAGATGACCGAAGACCTCGGGCATGTGCTGGCGCTGGAGCTGTATACCGCCGCGCAGGCACTGGACTTCCGTCAGGCCATGTTGAATGCCGCCCGCCGGCTCGCCATCCGTGGCGGTTGGCAGGCACTGGCTGCGAAGGTCGCGAACGCGCCACGTGAAGATCAACCGCATTACGCCCAGTTTGTTGCCGAGGTACAGCAACTCACTGCCGCGCTGGCCAGCGCAGGCGATTTTCATGCTGGTGCCGCCGTGCGCGACGCGCATGTGATCCTGCGCAAGCACATCAGCTTCATGCATCGTGATCGCGCGATGGATGGCGAGGTGCAAACCGTCTGCACGCTGGTGCAGCAGGACGCATTTCGTCAGCCGCGCACGCTCTGAACCCTTATCCCTTTGACTGGAATCCAGCCCATGAGCCTGATTGAAACGCCCGTGTCGTTCGGTGAATTGATCGACAAGATCACTATCCTCGAAATCAAGTCGCGTCGGATCACGGATGACGCCAAGCTGGCCAACGTGCGTAACGAGTTGGACCTGCTCAACGCGACGTGGGCCAACGACGCTGCCTCGCACACCGACATCGCTGACGAACGCGGGCGTCTGCTCGCGGTGAACGAGTTGCTGTGGGATATCGAAGACAAGATTCGGCTGAAGGAACGCGCGCAGGAGTTCGATCAGGCATTCATCGAACTGGCGCGCGCCGTGTATTTCCGCAACGACGAGCGCGCAGCGTTCAAGCGCGAGATCAACCTCAAGCTCGGCTCGCAGCTGATCGAGGAAAAGTCGTATCAGGATTACCGCGCGGTTTGATGCTTCCGCTTCTCTGTGGGAGCGACTTCAGTCGCGATGCTTTTCGCTAGGCGAGATCAAAAGCATCGCGACTGAAGTCGCTCCCACAGGTATTGGCTCCTACGGATCAAGATCGCGCGCGGCCGCTTCGTAGCGCTCGATCACCTCATCGACGCTGATCAGATCCATCACGCCGGGGCGCTCGATCTTGCTGCCCCACGCCAGCTCGCTGGCCGGCTTGCCCAAATACTTGCGTGCGGCCTCGTCGTATTTGTTCACGCACCAGCGGCGGTCGGAATAAGGGCCTGAGCGGTCCGGATTGCTGGCCGCATGCAGGCCCAACACGCGGGTGCCGACCGCGTTGGCCATATGCATCGGGCCCGAGTCGGGCGCCAGCAATAGCTGAGCGCGGCTGAGCATGGCCAGCAGACGTTTCAGAGTGTCCTTGCCGGTGAGGTCGAGCGGGTTGTGCTTGCACGCCGCAAGCACGGCGTCGGCCATCGCACGCTCGCCCGGGGAGGGGCCGCCGACAAGCACCACGCGCCAGCCGCGTGCGCCGGCGTGATCCATCACCGCGGCATAGCGTTCGGCAGGCCAGTTGCGCAGGACATGGCTTGAGGTAGGGCTGACCAGCAGGGTCGGCGTATCGCCGGGCAGTTGCTCAGCGGCCCATGCATGGGCTTCATCGGGAATCGGGATGTCCCAGCGCACCTGTGTCTGCCTGAGCCCGAGCGGTTCGCAGAAGCTGCCGATCGCATCGAGTACATGTTCGCCGGTGCGCGCTGGGATGCGCTCGTTGACGACCAGGCCATGCAGATCTTTCGAACGCGCGCTGTCGTAGCCGACGCGTCGCTCGGCCTTGATGCCCAGGCTCAACAGATTCGAGCGCAACGCCACCTGCATCTGCAGCAACGCATCGAAACGTCGCCCGCGCACGGCGGCATGAACTGCACGCATGCCGGCCCAGCCCGCTGCCTTGTCGAACGTGACGAATTCCACACCGGGCAGATCACCCACCAGTTTTCGTTCAAGCTTGCCGATGATCCAGGTCAGCGACGTGTCCGGCCACGCCTGCTGAAAAGTCCGCAGCAGCGGTACCACATGGGTGACATCGCCGATGGCGGAAGTGCGCAGCAGGCAGATCGAGGCGGGAGCTGTCATGGGGCGGGGGCTTTCATGGTGGAGGAATTGTCGCAGGGCAGGGCTGTGATGAGGCTTAGGCTAGAATCGTTGGGAGCGAACGAGGATCCGGCACCCGTGGGAAGGATGATGCAGGAACGAATACACAAAGACGCCGCGGGTGCGATTCTGTTCGACGCCACCGTGTCACCACAAGTCGATCATGACTGGTTTGCACCGGAATACTGGCGCGAGCAGGATGCCTTGCGCATGCAGGCAGGCGGCCGTGGTGGAGTGGCAATCGTCGCCAGCCCGGCCGGTGAATGCGTGCTGCGGCATTACCACCGGGGTGGAATGGTGGCCGCGTTGATAGGCGACCGCTATCTGTGGACCGGTGCCGATCGTACTCGCGGCTTTGCGGAGTTCCGACTGCTCGGCAAGATCGCTCAGCTGGGCCTGCCGGGACCGTCAGTGGTGGCCGCGCGCTATGTTCGCCACGGTCTCTACTACACCGCCGACCTGATTACCCTCTTCATCGACCAAGCGCCGACTCTGGCCGATTGTCTGGCGACGGGACGGCTGGATAGCGAGCTGGCCGAAGAGGTCGGCGCGCTGGTGGCGCGCTTTCACCGCGCGGGCATCTGGCATGCTGACCTGAATGCGCACAACGTGCTGGTGACGACGGGCCAGCTTTATCTGATCGACTTTGATCGTGGTCAGGATCGCAGCCGGTCGAAGGCGCCAACGCAGTCATGGCGATTGGCCAATCTGCGACGATTGCGGCGTTCGCTGCTTAAGCTGGGCGCCGCCGGGCAGGGTGAGGCGGCGTTCGAGCAGACCATCTGGCAGCCTCTCCTCTATCGCTACGGGCGTACATTGGACGCATGAACTGGCATCTTCATTTTCTTGGCGTCGGGGCGGCACATGCGGTGGAACTTGGTTCCTCCGCCGTGGTGCTGGAGCGCGATGGCGAACCCGTGCTGCTGATCGATTGCGGACCGGACACGCTCGATCGCTACCTGGCCGCCTACGGCGCTCCGCCACGGGCTGTGTTCATCACGCATACCCACATGGATCATGTGGCCGGGCTGGAGCGGCTGTTCTTCAAGCTGTGGTTTGACGAACGCTTGCGCGGCAATACGAAGTTCTTTGTGCATGCCGCGCTGCTGCCGTGGCTGCAGATGCGTGTGGCTGACTATCCCGGAGCGCTGGCCGAAGGCGGCGTCAATTACTGGGAGGCTTTTCGGCTGCTGCCATGCACTCGCGGCTTCTGGCTGGACGGGCTGTGGTTCGATGTGTTCGCGACGCGCCACCATCTGCCCGGTACGTCCTATGGCCTGGCTTTGTCTGGCAGCTTCGCCTACACCGGCGATACCCGGCCGATTCCTGAAGTGCTCGCCCGATACGCTGGCGGGCAAGAGTTGATTGCCCACGATTGCAGCCTGGTCGGCAATCCTTCGCACACCGGTATCGACGATATCGAACGCGAATATCCCGACGCATTGCGCTCGCGACTGCTGCTGTACCACTACGGTAGCGCCGCGGATGGCCTGGCGCTGGCTGCCCGTGGCTACCGCATCGCCGCAACCGATGGCCGGGTGGCGCTGCCTGAACCGGAAGCGCCGCGACCGGATGCCGGTTGAATCGGTGCATCCTCGCTTGCCTGTATCCCAGCGTGACGCTATCCTTCCGCTTCTTTGCCGGGGTTGGTGCCCGACAAAGGCAGTTACGCGGAAAAGTCCAAAACAACAAGGACAGCCGCAGGCTGGCCCCTCGCGTCAGCGAGGGGTGAGGCTCAGGATGAGCCGAACAATCCCGCATCCAGCCGTCCGTGTTGTTGTTTGTTGCAAGTGGAGAGGTGTCCGAGTGGTTGAAGGAGCACGCCTGGAAAGTGTGTATACGGTAATACGTATCGCGGGTTCGAATCCCGCTCTCTCCGCCAACTTGCAAGGTTCCAAGCGGGTCTAGCCCGTCAGTGTCAGGGCTCAACAGCCCACGTCTATGGTGGCCCCGTCGGTCCCCCCGCGACGATAGTTCGCAAACTCCGCCAGGTCCGGAAGGAAGCAACGGTAGCGAATGATTCGGGTGCCGGGGTGTGGCTGGCGGGGCCGCCGCCTTTTCGGCGGTTGCCTCGCAGTCGATGCGACAGACAGCCGTCACTATGCCTGCGGGTCACGCGGCTTTTTTGTTACTGACTTGCCGCCCCTGACTTGGCACAATCAATGATCGCCCCAAGGTAGTCAGGCATGTCTTATCAGGTACTCGCACGCAAGTGGCGACCACGCAAGTTCGCCGAACTGGTCGGGCAGGAGCATGTGGTGCGCGCGCTCACCAATGCGCTCGAGACCGGCCGTATGCATCACGCCTACCTGTTCACCGGAACGCGTGGTGTGGGCAAGACCACGATTGCGCGCATCTTCGCCAAGTCGCTGAACTGCGAGCGCGGACAGTCGTCTGATCCGTGCGGCGAGTGCTCGGTATGCACGGCGGTGGACGAAGGCCGTTTTGTCGACCTGCTGGAAATCGATGCCGCCAGCAATACCGGCGTGGACGATGTGCGCGAGGTGATCGAGAACGCGCAGTACGCACCGTCACGCGGTCGCTTCAAGGTGTACCTGATCGATGAGGTGCACATGCTGTCCAAGAACGCGTTCAACGCGTTGCTCAAGACGCTGGAAGAGCCGCCGCCGCATGTGAAGTTCCTGCTGGCCACCACCGATCCGCAGAAGTTGCCGGTGACAGTGCTGTCGCGCTGCCTGAAGTTCAATTTGAAGCGGCTGTTGCCGGAACAGATCTCCGGCCAGATGCGACACATCCTCGCTGCTGAAAACATCGCCTACGAAGACAGTGCGATCGGCGAGCTGGCACGTGCTGCCGACGGTTCACTGCGCGACGGTCTGTCGCTGCTTGATCAGGCGATTGCCTACGGCGGTGGTGCGCTGCATGCCGACGATGTGCGCACCATGCTCGGCAGCGTGGCGCGTGGGCAGGTGTTGGGCGTGCTGGAAGCGCTGGCCGTCGGCGATGGCGAAAGGCTGTTGGCCGAATGCACGCAGATTGCTTCATATTCGCCAGACTTCGGCGGCGTGCTGGATGACTTGGCCAGCGTGCTGCATCGGCTGCAGTTGATCCAGCTGATACCTGGTTACCGGCCCGAAGAGGGCAGCGACGACGACAGCGCGTTGGCCGCATTGGCCGAGCGCATGACGCCGGAAGACGTGCAGCTGTATTACCAGATTGCCACTTCGGGTCGGCGCGATCTGGCGCTGGCACCGGATGCGCGCACCGGTTTCGAAATGGCGTTGTTGCGCATGTTGGCGTTTCGTCCAGGCGATGGTTCCCCTGCGCGGTCCGAACGACCTGCCACCAGTAGCGCGACGTCGCCGCCAGCACCGCCACGGCCCGCCACGGATGCGCCGGCTCGCCCTGCCGTCGTCGCGGAACGCCAGACCAGTTACACCGCACCGTCGCCGCCGCGCGAGCAGTCGGCGGCTCCCATAGCAACAGCTGCAGCAGCGGCCCCAATCGCAGCTGTTGCTGTGGAGCGGGATGCCGATGGCCTGCCGAACTGGGATGCATTGATCGAACAAGCAGGTTTGCGCGGGCCATTTGGGCTGCTCGCACAGAATGCCGTGTTGCGCGGGCGCGAGGGCCAGACGCTGGTGCTCGCGCTGCAGCCGGCGCACATGAGCCTGGCGGTGGAGCCGATGGTCAGCCAGATGGAGGAGCGCATCGGTAACGCGCTCGGCGAGCGTATCCGTCTGCGTTTTGTGGGCCACAGCCACGGCGCAGCAACCGAGACCCCGGCCGCCCGCGCAGCACAGGCACGCGATGCGGCACAGTCCGCGGCCGAGCAGTCGATTGAAGGCGACCCGCTGGTGCAATCGCTGAAACGCGAATTTGGCGCACGCGTGGTGCCGCAATCCATCAAACCCTTTGGCAATGAACCCGGAGCAGTGTCATGAGAGGACAAATCGGTCAGCTGATGCAGCAGGCCCAGCGCATGCAGGAAGACATGAAGCGTGCGCAGGAAGAGATCGCCAAGCAGGAGGTCACCGGCAGCGCCGGGGGCGGCCTGGTCAGCGTAGTGATGACGGGCGCCCATGAGGTGCGCCGGGTACAGATCGACCGGCAGACGTTTGCCGATGACCCGGAGATGGCCGAGGATCTCGTCGCCGCTGCCGTCAACGATGCCGTAAACAAAGTCGCCGAGCTCAGCAAGAACAAGCTCGGCGGCGTTACCGCCGGGATGAACCTGCCGGCCGGCTTCAAGATGCCGTTTTGATGAAGCAGGGACGAGAGGCGAGTAGCGAGGGCCCCGGTATCCGCATGCTTCACGCAGCCGGCGACCCACGTTTCGTTTCCCTGGCTTCTACAGAGTGGCGCAATGACCGCTTTTTGCGCCCTCGCCACTCGTCCCTCGCCCCTGCTTTTGAAAGTTGCGCAATGATGGCTTTTTGCGCCCTCGCTACTCGCCCCTCGCTCCCGCATACACAATGACCACTGGCTCTCTTCTTGCTGATTTGATCGAGGCATTGCGCTGCCTGCCCGGCGTGGGCGGCAAGAGTGCGCAGCGGATGGCCTTCCATCTGCTGGAGCGCGAGCGCGAGCGAGGGCTGAAACTGGCCGCCGTGCTGGAGCAGGCAATGCAACGCATCGGCCATTGCAGCCGATGCCGCAACTTCAGTGAGCAGCCGCTGTGTTCACTCTGCGCCAGCGAAAGCCGCGATCGACAGGTCTTGTGCGTGGTCGAATCGCCGACCGATCTGGCGGCGATCGAGCAGGCCACCGGTTTTCGCGGACAGTATTTCGTGCTGATGGGGCGGCTGTCGCCGCTGGACGGCCTTGGGCCGGAAGAACTGGGCCTGGCGCAGCTTGTCGAGCGTCTGGGCGAGGGCGAGATCGAGGAACTGATCATCGCCACCAATCCCACGGTGGAAGGTGAGGCCACCGCGCACTATCTGGCGCAGCTGGCACGTGCGGGCGGTGTGCGGCCGACGCGGCTCGCGCATGGCGTGCCGCTGGGTGGTGAGCTGGAATACGTCGATCGCGGCACCCTGGCGCATGCCTTTGGCAGCCGACAACTGCTTGATTGATTCAAGACCGGAGTTTGCGCATGAGCGATACCATCTTCAGCAAGATTGTCCGCCGTGAAATTCCGGCCGATATCGTTTATGAAAACGATGACGTGCTGGCCTTTCGCGACTTGAATCCGCAAGCGCCGGTGCATGTGCTGTTCATTCCGAAAGAGCCGCTGGCGACGCTCAACGGCGCCACGGCGGCCGATGCGGCATTGCTGGGAAAACTGTTGCTGGCTGTTGCTGATTACGCCAAGCGGGAAGGTTTTGCCGAGCAAGGTTATCGTGCGGTGATCAACTGCAACGAGGACGGCGGGCAGACCGTGTTTCATCTGCATGTGCATCTGCTGGCCGGACGCAGGATGAACTGGCCACCGGGTTGATTCTCGCAGAGCCTGCAAAAAAACGCCGGCATGATGCCGGCGTTTTTTCTGCGCTGATCAGCGCGGCGGTGGCTGTCGCACCACGATCACTCCGCGTGTTCCACCCCAGTACGGGCCACCACCCCAGCACGGGCCGCCCCAGCCGCCGTAGAAACCAGGCCCCCACGGACCACCGCAGAACTGGTCGTAGTAACCGTAACCCCATGGATACGCGTTGTTGACGTATTGCTGTCTCGGCCACAGATAGACCACATCGGCTTCGACCCGCGGATAGGCGTAGTCGAAGTCCCCCACTTTCTGCGAGAACGTGCCCTGGACGGTGCCGGTAACCGTAAGCTCGCGGCCGCGGGTGAACACCTCCGGATCATAAAAACCACTGCGGCACGCGACAAAGCGGCCCTGACTCACACCATTATTCGAGCCCATGTCGGGGCGTGCTTCGCTATCCAGCGGACGGGACATCAGATAGAAGCAGGTCTCCTGCGGGCCCGGCTCGGTCTTGATGATCTCGCCGCCCCAACGTACGCGGCTACCGCTGGCGCCGCCCTGCTGGGCGCTGGCGGTGGTGACGTTGGTATAAGTGCCCTGGAGTGGTTGTGGGATCGTCGCACATCCACCCAGCAAGGCGATGGCGGCAGCGACTGTAAGTGGGCGGTACGTGGACATGGTGTCTTCTCCATCATGGGCGATGACATGCGCCATCGCGTCGGCTCTCATTTGACCACGTCGACGGCCCGAAAATCCCGCACGGCACGTTGAAATGCCTGCAGTGGTTCAGGGGGCGGTTCGTCATGGGCGTAACGTAATTCCAGGTAGCACTGCATCAAGCTTGCCAGTTCATTGCGCCGCCCGGGCATCGCCCGTGCAGCACGACTCAGATAATGCTGCGGGCCTTCACTGGACTGGCGTACTACACCCTTGCGTGCCAGTTTCCGTTCCAGTTCGCGCAGCGTTACACGCAGTGCGTCGCGTGGCTGCCGCCGCATCAAGGCCCACGCCATACCGATCGCGACGAACAGCACGCTGCTGATCGCCAGCAGCACACTCAATGTCGCCGTGTCGGTGTCGCGAATACCAAATGGGCTGAGCAGGCCACGCTGACGCAGCGCGTTAAAGCCGATAACGCCTTGATCCCACCAGCGGTTGACGAGGTCCCAGTGATTGCGCAGGCCCTGCATCCAGTCGTTGCGATACCACCCCAGTTGATCGCCAGCAGCTGCCGCTGCACCCAGTTCCACCCGCGCCGGACGCACCGCCGCGGTAGGGTCGACCCGCACCCAGCCATGCCCGGCAAGCCATACCTCGCTCCACGCGTGGGCATCGGAATTGCGCACCAGCAAGTAGTCGCCGATGGTGCTCCAGTAGCCGCCCTGATAGCCGGTAACCACCCGCGAAGGAATGCCGGCGTCGCGCATCAGTACGGTAAACGCCGACGAATAGTGTTCGCAGAAGCCCTCGCGGGTGTCGAACAGGAAGTCGTCCACGGCATCGCGGCCAAGCGGTGCCGGTGCCAGCGTGTAGCGAAAGCCGCCGTCGTGAAACAGTGACAGCGCGGCCCGCACGATCGCGGCGTCATCACTGCCGTAGAGTTGTCGCCACTGGGCGGCCAATGCGAGGGCGCGTGGATTGAATCCTACCGGCAGGCGCAGGCCGAGCCGGCGCGAACGGTCGTCCAGCGTGGGCTGCAACCGGTAGCGCAGCGCCGACTGCAGTTGATAGCTCAGCGGCGCGTTCACCGGCTTGTCGGCCAGCACTTCACGATCGGGCTGCAGGCTCGCTTGCGCAGGTGCTGCCAGCGGCACGTCGAGCGTGGGCAGCATACGTTGATGGGTTGGTTCCAGGCCGATCCGATAGCCGATCGCGGCGCCAGCCTCGATCGGTGCGGGTGGCAGTGTCCCGTCGTTCTTTGCTTCGACGTAGCGCCAGCTGCGACCGTCATAATTCCACATGACATAGGCGCGAAAATAACGCTGGTCCGGGGCCGGCGGTGCGCCATCGAAGTTCACGCGCATGGCGGGGCGATCGTCGGTGAGCAGATCGGTGAAATTGCCCGGTGACATGCTGTCGCTCAGGCCGGTTTGCGCTTCAGTGGGCGATGGCGCCCCCCACAAGGGTGTACTGAGGCGTGGCACCAGCAAAAATGCCAGCAGGGCCAAGGGTAACGTCGCCGCTAGCAACCCCAGGCTGGGCAGCAAGGTGCGAGACAGGTTGGTTTGCGGCTGCGCCGGTTCCAGTGCACGCAGGGTGGCCAGCGCCGGCAACAGACCCAGCGCGACCAGCGCAGTGGCGGCCAGCCCCTGATCGAACAGCAGTGCAGTCATCAATGCGAAGCAGGCAAAGCTGACGCCGACGCGAACGTCGCGCGCGGTCTCGCTCTCCAGCAGTTTAAGTATCAGCAGACCGACGGCCAGCGTCGTACCCGGTGCGCGGCCGAAGATAGTGCCGTAGTAGGCGATCACGACCGAGGTCAGCAGCACCAGCACCGGCAGCTTGAGCCAGCGCGGTAAGCGGCTGCCATGCTGGCGTCGCTGCCACCAGCGCCAACCGAGTGTCAGTGCCAAGGCGATGCTCAGCCACCATGGCAGGTGCGGCGCATGCACACCCAGTACTAATCCAGTGGTCAGGCTCAGCAGGTCAAACGCGCGGTTGTCGACAGCCGGCGGAGCCAGTTTTTTGCGTAGCCACCAGACTGTCATGAACGCGCCGCCAATCGGAATGCAGTCATGGCAATTGAGCCAGCGCGCTCATGCAGTGCGCGTAGTGCAGCGGGCCGCTGCCGGCAAGTATTTCGGTGCCGGGCAGCCACAAGCTGTAATGGCGACGCTGCGACTGTGCCTCATTCAGCCAGCGCGCCAGCCGCGCAATACGTGCCTCGTCGCCCAGCCCGGGCAGCTGGCGCCAGTCCAGCCGCCATTGCGGACGGCTTTGTGGTTGCTCGAAATCCTTCACCAGCAGGCTGTGGTGATGTGCGCTGGCTTTCCAGGCGATGTGCCGTCGCGGATCGCCCACGCGGTAGTCGCGCAGTGTGGCCAGTTCGTCACCCTGATGCAGGCGCATGTGGCGGGTATCGTCGGCCGGTGCATCGGGCGGCGGTCCGGACGCTTCCGGCTGCGGCCACACCAGTACCGATTGAGCGGGATGCAGCCAGCTCCATGCCCGAAACATGCCCAGCGGCCAGCTGCTCCACAGCCGCAGGCGCGGCAGCGGCTGCCAGCCTCGGTGGGTTGTCGGCAGTTCCAGCTTTACGTAGGCCGTTCCGCTGACATCAAGCGCGAAGGCCGTGGAGGTTCGGCCAAGGTCGAGGCGGATCGCACTGCGAGCGCGGGTGGAGTCGAACGTCAGCGTTAGCTCGATCGGTTGGCCGGCGACAGCGTGGCCGGCGCGGATATGACTCAGGCGCAAGCCGTTGAGAGTGCGAAATGCCACCAGCATGCTGGTGGAAGTGGCTGCGCCAAGCAGGCAGGTAAGCAGCAAAGCAGCATTGTTCGTGTAGTTCAGCGCGCCGGCCAGCATGACCATCAGCAGCACGGAAAAACCGATGCCGAAGCCGGTCGGCACGATATAGATGCGGCGCCGATGCATTTCGATCGGCAGGTTCTCGGAGCGACGATAACGGGTGAGCGCGGGCAACCGGCGTTCGGCCCAGGATTGCAGGCGCTGGAGTAAGCGGCGCATCAATCCACCGCCACCTCGGCCAGCAGCTTGCGCGCCAGCGTGTCGCCGTTGGCGCCGCGTGCCGGCAGCAGGCGATGCGCTGCCAGTGGCACGAACAGCGCCTGGATGTCCTCTGGCAGCACATGCGAGCGACCGCTGAGCAGCGCCCACGCGCGCGCCGCGCTTAGCAGGGCCAGACCGGCACGCGGCGACAGGCCTACCCGGATTTCGGCGTGCCGGCGGCTGGCGGTGAGAAGTGCCTGCAGATAATCGAGCAGGGCGGTGCTGGCGGTGATCGTTTGCGCTTGCCGATATAGCGCGGTGAGCGAAGCGCCGTCGAGTTGTGGGATCAGCTGGGCCAGCAGGTCGCGACGATCGCTGCCGGTGAGCAGTGCACGTTCGGCTGCAGCATCCGGGTAATCCAGCGACAGCCGCAACATGAAGCGATCGAGTTGCGAGTCGGGCAATGGAAACGTGCCGTTGAGGTCGAGCGGGTTCTGCGTGGCGACGACAAAAAACGGCTGCGCCAGAACGTGAGTCTGGCCATCCACCGTCACCTGATCCTCGGCCATCGCTTCGAGCAGCGCGCTCTGCGTCTTCGGGCTGGCGCGGTTGATTTCATCAGCCAGCAACAGGCCGGTGAAAATCGGGCCGGGATGAAATCGAAACTGACCGGTCTCGCGCTCGAACACGCTGACGCCGATGATGTCCGATGGCAGCAGGTCGCTGGTGAACTGCACGCGCTGGAACTCCAGCGCAAAAGTCGCCGCGAGCGCATGCGCGAGAGTGGTCTTGCCTACACCCGGCACATCTTCCAGCAGCAGGTGACCGCCGGCAATCAGGCAGGTGAACGCGAGTTTCACCTGCCGCGGTTTGCCCAGCAGTACCCGGTTGACCTGGGCCAGCGCGGCTTCCAGGCGTTGTTGCAGATTTTCATCGCGGAGTGGGGTGATGGCGGACATGGTTTCTCGGCGACAGGGGATGTGGGAGGTAGGTACTTTCAGACTCGGCTGGAGCGAGTGTAGCGCCCGCGTTAAAGGGTATGCCCTGCTTTTGGGCAGCTCAGGTTGAACTCATGAGTCGGGTCTTGGCGCTTGGTCGGGACGGCCTTGAACGGCTTTGCATTCATCGTCCTTATGGCAGCGCGATGCCGCGTTCGCGCAGCATCTGCGCTAGCGCGATCAACGGCAACCCGATAAGGGCACTGGGGTCGCGGTTGTCGATGGATTCGAACAGGCTGATGCCGAGGCCTTCGCATTTGAAACTGCCGGCGCAATCCAGCGGTTGCTCGCGCTCGACGTAGCGGGCGATTTCCGTTGCGCTCAGATGGCGAAAGCGCACGCGGGTGTGGTCGACGTAGGTAAGCCGTTGGCCATCGCGGGTGTCGAGCAGGCATAGCGCGGTATGGAATTGCACCTCGCGGCCGGAACTGGCCGTGAGCTGGGCACAGGCGCGTTCGAACGTTTCGGGTTTGTCGAGGATCAGCCCATCGAGCTCGGCGACCTGATCGGAGCCGATCACCAACGCGTCATGCAATCCACTCGCCGCCGCTTCAGCCTTGGCGATGGCCAGCCGTAGCGCGCGCGTCGCTGGTGTCTCACCGGTCAGGGCGGTTTCGTCGGTGCCGGGTGACCTTTGCTCAAAATCCGCGCATAGCCGGCGCAGCAGCTCGGCGCGATAACGCGAAGTGGAGCCCAGCACCAGTCGAGGCGGCGTCAGTTGCACGGGTGTCATGTATCGGATTCGCGACGGAGGTGTTCGCGCATGGCGCTGTTCAAGTCAATTTGAGCCTGAGTGAGTGCCTGTAACAGGGGCTGCAGGCGATCGCGAGTGGCTTGCATCGAACGGGCCGCCTCACCCAGCTCGCCCTGGCTGGCGCGCGGTGAACGATCGCGGATCCACAGACGTTGCTGCAGCAACGCGCGCAGGCCAGCGTCGATCGCATGTTCTGCGTCCTGCTCGCTGGCAGCAGGCAGATCCGGATTGAGCGACATCACAGCGTGCGCCTGCTGCAGGCCGGCACGACAGGTTTTAAGGTCAGCCTCCAGCCGGTCAGCCAGGTCGAGCAGGTTTTGCAAGCTGCTGTTGCGTTGCGTCTGGCGCCGGCGCTGCCACAGCGACCAGGCCACTATAAGGATCAGCAGCACCAGCAGGGCAGCTACACCAAGCGTTAAATAGGCATTCACGGGTAGCGGCTCGGATGACTAGGGGGTTGGGAATGCGCTGAATGGCTCGGCGCATTCCCAGTCTGCCGTATTGGGACCGGATCAGGCAAAATACCCCCCTCGAGCAGCTGCCTTCCGTGGGGCAACGGCCGTAGCAGTTGACTTCGGACGGCTTCAAACCTAGAATTTATCGATTATGTCCGTGACACTGCCAGAGTCCGTGGACGCTTGGCGCATGGTCTCGGCGCGGCGTTCATTCCAGGGAACGCTACCCATTGCGTCCATGTCGCGCCTGTGCGAGGTGTTGGCTAACACCGATGGGGTAGTGGAGTTCGAGTTGGATTTCGGCCGCGACAGCTTTGGCTCGGACTATGTTGACGTTCGCGCGCAGGCTTCGCTCACGCTGATCTGCCAACGCACGCTGGAGCCATTTGCGCTACCGGTAGTGGTGGACACGCGGCTTGGTTTGATCAAGCTGGAGCGCGATGAGGCTGGCTTGCCGCCTGACTGCGAACCGCTGTTGGTGCCCGAGGATGGTCGGTTGAAGCCGGCCGATGTGATTGAAGACGAATTGCTGTTGGTGCTGCCGCTGGTTCCGATCAATCCGGACAGCAGCCTGCCCGACGAAGTGACAGGCCACGACCTGGATGAAGAATCAGCCGGTCATGAGCGCTCCGAAAATCCGTTCGCGGTGTTGCGCGAACTGAAGAAGTAACCACCGGCCCGGATCATCCTGCTCCAGGTCATGTCGTAACAGATCATCAAGTTTTAGCTGGAGAACTACCATGGCAGTTGCCAAGAGCCGCCGCACCCCGTCCACCCGCGGCA
>Ga0302228_10000028_pt1 | contig 123992 bp, 115 predicted proteins | sample II_Palsa_N1_2_FD_193519 | JGI IMG/M metagenome (GOLD analysis project Ga0302228, IMG submission 193519) | Peat permafrost microbial communities from Stordalen Mire near Abisko, Sweden - II_Palsa_N1_2 | ecosystem: Environmental > Terrestrial > Soil > Palsa > Peat permafrost | place: Sweden... | reverse complement strand
CCTTACCACGCACATCCGGAGATGCCGTTCGGCGGTCTGCTCTCTGTTGCACTGGCCGTCAGCTCACGCTGCCCAGGAGTTACCTGGCACTCTGCCCTATGGAGCCCGGACTTTCCTCGATGCGCTTGCGCGCGACGCGACTGTCCGGCCGACTCCAACTTAATTATACCTCACGCCAGGCCTCAGCCCTGATAAAGCAGTTTTCTTGGCGCACCGCTGATGGCAGCGGCCAGCTTGGCCGCTTTCGCCGGCGGCAGCTCCTCGCGCAGGATGGCAAAAACGCGCTGTCCTTCGGCAAGCTTGGCGTCGGCTTCCTCGCCACGACCAGCGACCAGAATCACGTGTTCGCCGCGCTGCTGATCGGGGTCGGCAACAACTTTTGCCGCCAGATCTTGCAATGGCTCGCCCAGTACGGTCTCGAACATCTTGGTCAGTTCGCGTGCCAGCACCGCTTCACGATCGCCTCCAAAAATATCGCGCATATCGGCCAGACTTTCGGCCACCCGATGGGATGATTCATAGAAGATGACCGTGCGCCCATCGCCTGCCAGTTCCTGCAGTCGACTGCGCCGCGCAGCGGCCTTTGCCGGCAAAAAACCCTCAAACACAAACCGGTCACTCGGCAGCCCGGCAACGGACAACGCCGCAATTGCCGCGCAGGCGCCGGGCACCGGACTGCAGCGAATTCCCTCCGCCCGCGCCGCGCGCACCAGCCGAAAACCCGGATCACTGATCAACGGCGTGCCGGCATCGGAAATCAGCGCTACCGATTCCCCCGCTAACAAGCGCCGCACGATCGCGGCCACTGCGTCACGCTCATTATGTTCATGCAACGCCAGCAGCGGTGTATCGATGCCATGGTGCAGCAGCAGCGGCCGACTATGCCGCGTATCCTCCGCCAGAATGACCCCAACCGCTCGCAGGGTTTCAATGGCACGCGCCGAAAAATCCTCGCGATGACCGATGGGCGTTGCCACCACCCAAAGGCAGCCAGGCTGAACTGATGACATGGGTGAACTCCTTCGCCGCGAGCCGACAAGTTGATCGGCTATGATCGCGCATTGCCGACCGTGACGATCAAGGGATTTCTCATGCGCCTCATGCGATTCGCGCGCACCGCAGCAACCGGACTGCTTTTAAGCTTCGCGCTAAGCAGCTGTGTGCCCGGCAATGTTCAACAATCGCCGGCGGATATTGCCGCTGATCAGCAGGCAGCCGCCCTAGTCAGTCAGGGGCAGTTTGATCAGGCCGCCCAGGCTTATCTGTCGTTGGCCCAGGGATCCTCCGGCAATGCCGATCACTATCGTCTGTTGGCCGCCGAAGCATGGCGCCAGGAAGGGCAGATTCAGCGCGCCGCCCCGACGCTGGCCCAAATCCAGCGCAATGCGCTGATCGGTGACGAACCATTGCGATTCGACCTGCTGCGCGCCGAGCTGGCGCTGAGTCAGCACGATACCGCCGCGGCCCTGCAACTTACGGCGCAGGTCAACGCGACCGTTCCTTCGCAATACCAGCTGCGGCTGTTGGAGCTGCGTGCGCGTGCGTTCGCGGACAGCGGCGATTTCTGGGGAGCGGCCCGAACCCGTGTCCAAATGGATGACCAGCTGACCGGCATCGATCACTCGCAAAACCGTCAACAAATACTCGGCCTTCTGGGCAAACTGGGCGTCGATCCGCTCAAGCAGCGGGCTGCGGCAATGAAGCCCGACGATCGCATGCTGACGTGGGTCAACGAGGCGCTGAGCCAGCTCGGTGTGGTCGTGGCGCAGACACAGCTGTCGCTGCAGCAACCGGTCGGCACGATGTTGCCCGGCGCCGATGCCAACGTGCGCGAAGGTTACAAAGTCCCTTCACAAATGGCTCTGCTGCTGCCCGCCAGTGGCAACTTTGCCGCGGCCAGCGAATCCATCCGGGAAGGTTTTTTTGCCGCTTACATCGATGCAGGCCATAACCACGCGCCGCGCCCCAGCGTGCGCGTGTACGACAGTCAGGGCACGGCCGACGGTGCCGTCAAGGGTTATCAGCAGGCCGTTACCGATGGCGCGCAGCTAGTCGTTGGCCCGCTGACCCGTGGCGAAGTGGCCGCCGTATTCAGTCAGAAAAATCTGCCGGTACCGCTGCTCGCGTTGAATCATCCCGACAACAAGCAGCTGCCGGGCAACAACACCAGCGAATTTGGGCTATTGCCTGAAACCGAAGGCGAAGAGGCCGCCGACCACATCGCCGAACGCGGCTTGAAGCATGCTTACGTACTGGTATCTGGCGACGATTTCGCGCAGCGCGCCGGCGGTGCATTCAAGGTCGAGTTTGCCGCGCGCGGTGGCCAGATTGTTGCGATGAATACGCTGAGCAATTTCACCAGTGCACTGGCCGGCATCAGCTTTGACGACGCTGCCAGCGATGCCGCCATTTTCATCAGCATGCGGCCGAATCAGGCGCGCCTGCTGATCCCGCAACTGGCGGTGGCCAATGTGCACCTGCCGGTGTTCGCGACCTCGCACGTCTACGAAGGTACCGACAACGCCGGGGCGAACCACGACCTTGAAGGCGTGGAGTTTTCTGACGCACCGTGGCTGTTCAACGCCCAGCCGGGATTGCCCAACCATGACGATATCGGCACGCAGCTTCCCGCAGCTCAGGGGAGCGCCGCGCGCCTGTTCGCTTTTGGTATGGACGCGTGGAATCTGGTGCCCTACCTCGAATGGCTGCGCGCGCACCCTGGCAGCTATCTGCCCGGGGCCAGTGGTCAGCTGACCGCCGACCAGTTCGGTCGCATCCGGCGCGTATTGATCTGGGCGAAATTTCAGGATGGCCTGGCCCGCCCGGTCGGTGGCAGCCTGCAGATGAACGATGTGCCTGCGGGCGCATCATCCAGTAGCGAGCCGCCATCAACAGCGCCGGCGACTGACGCCTCCACCGCCCCGACTCCGAGCACACCGGGCAGCGGCGTGCCGGCGAGTTCTTCAACCACGCACTGATGCGGATCATCGGCGACGTTTTCGAGCAACGCGCATGCGCCGAACTCGAACGCGCTGGGCTCAAACTCATTATGCGCGGCTACAGCACGCGGTTCGGTGAACTGGATTTGATCATGCGCGACGGCGACACGATCGTCTTCGTCGAAGTGCGTTACCGCAAGCACTCCGCCTATGGCGACGCGGCTGAGTCGGTCACGCCAAGCAAGCGGGCCAAACTCATCCGGGCGGCCGAAATCTGGCTGGCCGAGACCCCGAAAAATTCCAATGCCGCATGCCGTTTCGATGTCGTAACCTACGATGGCGCTTCCGAAAACGCACGGTTTTCATGGTTACGCGACGCCTTCGAGGCTTAACAAATTACAGATATATAACAGTAGCTTTATCGATTCCCTTACGGCAGAATCGAGTCATGCGCTGTTCAGGGTATTTCCTCTGACTGCGTCGCCACCGTCCCGGTATCGGGTAGGAAAAGTGGCGGAAACACAATAGATTTTGTGGGCTTCTGGCTGCCGCGCCCCGGCGCAAGCTGGAGTGGGAGGTGCGGAATGGAATCAGTCATCTTGGGGTGGCGCCGGGGACATCGTCCCCTGAAAAATTCAACCAGGTTCGTAGGCAAAGGCCTACGTCCGTTGGTTGCTCTCGCCGACATTCTGCGGCGTGCTCCGCTGCGCGAGAACCCGCAGCCCTTCACTTACGCTTTTCTGCCGCTTCCACATTCGGACGGCGCGCCTCGGTGTGCGTCCTTCTTGCCGAAAGGCCGTGCAAGCACTTTTTGCATCGGCTCGTCCTTCCTTCCATTTTTATCTGCGAGTGAGATGTGAATAAGGCCTACTTACACACCGCGCTGTTTTGCCTGTTACCCGTATCGCTGGTTCTAGGGCTGTCCGGCTGCAGGACACCGCCGGCGAAAGACTTTGGCGGCTCTTGGAAGCCGGTCAACCATTTCCAGGACCAAACCACCGAAATTCCGCTGGCACAGCCGTACACCTTCTACGCATCGCCGCTGGATGGCACGCTAAAAACCATGCTTGACCGCTGGTCGAAGGACACCGGCATGGTGCTGTCCTATCAGCTGATGTCGGACTACACCCTCGACAAGCCGGTAGCGCAAATTCAGACGCGGGATATCCGCTCCGCGATCGCGCAGCTCAACGCGATATACGCCTCTGAAGGGGTTTTCATAACCGTCAACGACAAGCAGATCCTGGTTGCTGTCGCCAGCGCGTCCAAACCCGACGCATCCGAAACCAAGCCCGCCGCCTCAACCGCGAAGCCAGGCACGCCAGCGAGCACCAAGCAATGAGTAAAGCCAGTCGTGTTGATGTGGGGATCGTTCGCTGATGGCTGACAAGAAAACATCCAGTCGAAAAATTGACGAGACCGTCAAACGATCGGTCAATTTCGAGCTGACCGTCGCCGACCTCGCCAAACGCAGCGAACGTCGTGCGTGGATAGTCGCCTTCTCCGCCATCGTTGTGGCGCTGATTCTTCTGGGCGGCTATTTCTACATGCTGCCACTGAAGGAAAAAGTGCCTTACATCGTGATGGCTGATGCCTATATCGGAACTAGCACAGTGGCGAGGCTCACCGAGGATTTCACTAATCGCCAGATCACCACCAGCGAGGCGATCAATCGTAGCAACGTTGCACATTTTGTGCTTGCCCGCGAGTCCTATGACATTCCCATGATGAATTTGCACGACTGGCCCACGGTGTTAACCATGGCCTCGCCAGGTGTGGGAGACGCCTATAAGAGCCTGTATGCGTCGAACAATCCTGACAACCCTTTCAAAAATCTGGGCCGAGACAGGGCAATCCGCGTCAAGATTTTGAGCATCGTGCTTACGGACGGTGGACTCAACCAGACACCTAAAGGCGCAACGGTGCGTTTTCAACGCAGTCTTTACGACAAACAGTCCGGCACCACGCGACCGATGGACAGCGAAATAGCCACGCTCATTTTTGTTTACAAGGCCAATCTGAAAATGGATGACCAATATCGAATCGAAAATCCGCTTGGCTTCCAGGTTACCGACTATCGCGTGGACAGCGACGCCTCCGTGGCACCGCCGGACGCCGTAATCGGTGCGCCACTCACCACGTCTTCCAGCGCACAACCGGGCACTGCACCAGCAGCGCCGACGTCGGCCGCGCCAGCGCCAGCATCGACAGTAATACCTCAATCAAATGTCATCGCGCAGCCACCCATACCAGAGCATGAGGCACCAAATGCCGCCGCTCCGGCAGCCGCGCCTGCGACGAATAACATCGCCAATGGAGTAGGCCACCGATGAACCGACCAAGCAAACTGGGTCTGGCTGGTGCCGTGTTTCTGGCCGCGGCTGGCGTGACCTCATCCGTCTACGCCCAAGTCGTGCAGCAATACGAATACCAGGCCGAGCGTATCTATCCGGTGCGGACTGGACTAGGTATTACCACGCAGATCGAGCTGAGCAAGAACGAGAAAATTCTGGACTACAGCACCGGCTTCAGCAGCGGCTGGGATATCACGCGTCGGGATAATCTGTTCTACCTGAAGCCGAAAAACGTCGATGTCGATACCAACATGATGATACGCACGGCGACCCACTCCTACATTTTCGAGTTGAAGGTGGTTGCTACGGACTGGAAGACGCTGGAGCAGGCGAAGCGAGCGGGCGTTCAGTACAAGATCGTCTTCACCTATCCGGGCGACACGACGTTCGCAACGGAGGCAACCAAAACGGCCGACGTACCGGAACTCAACACATCTCTTGTAAGAGATCGAAGCTACAACTTTGATTACGACTACGCAAAAAAAAGCAACACTGCGCCGTGGCTGGTGCCAGTCAATGTGTACGACGACGGCCGATTCACCTACATCAAGATGAGCGATATGAAGCAGTTTCCCACCGGAAACTTTCCTACCGTCTACATGCGCGAACGCGAGCATGGCGAGGATGCGGTCGTTAACACAACGATCGAAGGCAACACGATCGTTGTGCACGGTACCTATCCGTTCTTGGTCATTCGTCACGGCAACAACGTTGTCGGCCTGCGAAGGAATACGAAAAAGTGAGCTCAAACACTCCCAATCCGCCCGGCGACGGCTCCGACTACGGCACGGTGCCACCAAACGAATCCCGCTCGGGTCGCTCTGATCCGCTGGCAGGCAATCCTTATTCCAACCAGTACAGGCAGTCGACGGCGCCCGATCTCGATGCGAGCGCGCCCGAGCTGAGGTCGAACGATCTTCGACGCATGAACAGGCGCGCCCTGGTTTTTCTGGCGGCGATTATTGTGCTACTGATCATCATCGCCTTCTGGATGTTGAAAAGCTCGTCCGGAAAGAATGACGCGCCACCAAAGCAGCGGGAAGAAACAATAACCGTACCCGAAGCGCCCAAATCGATACCACGACCACTGCCGAGCCTGCCGCCGCCGATACCGCTCGCGCCGCCACCGCCGCTGCCGATGCCAACTCCACCCGAGACTGAACAGGCGAGAGCACAAGCACAGACTCCACATGGACCAAGCCTGCTTGAGCGCCGAATGGCGATGAGCGACTCTGCCGCCGGCGGTGGTTACGGCCAGCAAACAGGTGGTCAACAGGGTTCCGGAGTTCCTGGTCAGCAGGGCGCGGCACGCCCCAGCTTAGGAAACGACCAATCCGAAGCTACCAGTGCGCAGCCGTTGCTCAATGCCGATACCTTGATGCTGCGAGGGACCTTCATTCGTTGCGTGCTGGAAACACGCATCATCAGCGACATACCCGGTTTTACATCTTGCGTTGTCACGGAGCCGGTTTATTCCTTCACTGGACGCCGCCTGCTCCTGCCAAAGGGATCCAAAGTACTTGGCAAATACGATTCGGGTCCTACGGGCGATCGTGAAGCCGTCATTTGGGATCGCGTGGTCACGCCCAACGGTATCGACGTCAATATGGCCAGCCCGGGCATTGATAACCTTGGCGGCGCTGGCCACCCTGGCTATCTCAATTCGCATTGGGGTAGCCGCATAGGGTCCGCTCTGCTGATCAGCATGCTTAGCGATGCATTTAAATATGAAGGCGAAAAGCAGGGGCCTACAAGTACAAATATCAGCGACGGCGGCGTTGTTACGCAATCGCCATACCAAAGCAATACAGCTCAGACGCTGCAGGATCTCTCCAATCAGGCGGTTCAAGCATCGGCTAATCGCAAGCCAACACTGACTATTAATCAGGGCACTGTTGTGAACATTTACGTCGCCAAAGACGTGGATTTCAGCGGCGTAGTCGCGCGGCTTTAAGTTTTTCCAAGAGTCATTAGACGATCAAGATGGATATGGACGACGGCTCAGTCATTGCACAAGTTTCCAATGAATTTCTGGATTACCAGTACGAAGTGCTGGGCATCCGGGAATTGATGGCGTCCACCGACGTTACGGAAATTTGTATCAACCGCCCGGGCGAGCTTTATCTGGAGAACAAGGGCGGTTGGCAACGCGTCGCCGTACCCATGCTGACCTTTGAACGTGCGCGTCAGTTTTGCACCGCGGTGGTCAATGAGAGCAATACCGGGCAGCGCATTACGGACGCCGATCCGGTCGTTTCACTGACCTTTCCTACGGGACAGCGCGCCCAGTTCGTGATTCCGCCCGCCTGCGAGGCAGGCCATATATCGATCACTATTCGCCTGCCATCCAAACAGACGAAAACACTCGCCCAGTATCAGGAAGACGGATTTTTCGACCAGATTCTCGAGGTCGCACAAGGTGTGAATGATCACGATCGCGAGCTGCTCGAACTGCGCGCCATGCGCCAGTACGCCGATTTTTTCAAAAAGGCCGTACTCAATAAAAAGAACATCGTGGTATCCGGTGCCACCGGCAGCGGCAAGACTACCTTCATGAAATCGCTTGTTCACCACATCCCGGATAACGAGAGGCTGGTAACCATCGAGGATGCGCGCGAGCTATTCATCGATCAGCCAAATGTCGTGCATCTGCTTTATTCCAAGGGTGGCCAGAGCGCCGCCAACATTACGGCAAAGAGCTGCATGGAAGCCTGCCTGCGCATGAAGCCAGACCGCATCATCTTGGCCGAGCTGCGCGGTGACGAATCGTTCTACTTCATCCGCAACTGCGCGTCAGGACATCCCGGCTCCATTACCAGCTGCCACGCGGGCAGTACGGAACAGACATGGGACCAGCTTGCACTGATGGTAAAGGCATCATCGGAAGGCGCGGGTCTGGAGTTTTCCACCATCAAACATCTGCTGATGATGACGATCGACATCATCGTGCATATCAAGGCGCACGCTGGGAGCCGCTACATCACCGGCATCGATTTCAATCCCGAACGGCGTTTTGCGCCGGATGCCCGGTAGAGACCAGGAGATCGCTCAGTGATAACTGGAATGGAAATAGCAGCGTGCCAGCATATGGCGGTTCCGGCCGAAGTGATGCAGCACGTGGTGAATGTCGAATCAGGCTATAACCCGTTCGCCATCGGCGTGGTCGGCGGCCAGCTGATACGGCAACCGCAGAACCTCGGCGAAGCGATTGCCACCGTGCATATGCTGGATTCGAAGGGCTACAACTACTCGCTTGGTCTCGCGCAGGTCAACCGCGCCAACCTTGGCAAGTACGGGCTAACGTCGTATGACCAAGCATTCGACGTATGCCCCAATCTGACCGCAGGCGCCCGCATTCTTTCCGAATGCTATGCCAGCTCGGGCAACGATTGGGGTAAATCATTTAGCTGCTACTACTCGGGTAACTTTGTTACGGGTTACCGCGATGGCTATGTGCAGAAGATCTACAACTCAATTAACGGCGACGCGAAAGCCGGAGCGATTGATGATGCCACCGCTATTCCGCTCTTAGCAGCAAATAGCCCATCGCCATCAGCATTACGCGTCACCGCCAATGGCGTAACCCCGATCGTCGCCAAGGATAGTGCAAGCTATCGTCTCGCCATCCGCAGTTCCCTGCTAGATACCTCAGCGGTCGTCGCCACGCGCGCTATCGCCAGCACGGCTATACCTGCAGTAGCAGCTGATCCGACGCCGAAGACTTCTCCCAGCATGACGCCAACAAACAACATGGCTTCAACAACGGCCACGTTCGAGCAACAAGCACCACAGTCAACTGCAGGTACGGACGTGTTCGAACCCCAGGTCCGAGGCATCGGTGATCCTCCGCAAAGTGCAGTGCCCTCCGCAGGTATTGCTCAATCGCAGACAGCGGCAACGACATCCCCGCAAGCCTTACCCGTGACTGACCGAGCCGATCTTCGCCAAGGAGGTAACGATAATGCGTTCGTTTTCTGAATACTGGAGCGCCGGTGGCGTTCGACGAGCGGTGTTTTCGCCCTTTTCTGCAAGCTCCTCGCTTGCTTCAACGGCCTTATGGCCAAAAGCCACCTCGGCCTGTCCCCCGAAATGGCGTGTAGTAAACCTGGTCGCGCAAGCGCAACCGATTTTGAACCTGTACTCACTGAAATAAGGAAACCACTCATGTCACCGTCTCAGCACGCAATCAAACCCGTCAAAACGACGCGCCTTCTCGGTCTGTTCTTTGGGATCGCCGTTATTGCCTTATTCGTCATGCCCGCCACAGCTTTTGCTTTCCCCGACGACGGCGGACTTGGCGCTACAACCTGCGGATTTCTCACAAACATTACCGGCGTGCTTAACGCCGTCTCGATAGTCGTCGTCACCATTGCAGTCATTTTCTCCGGCTACCAAATTGCCTTCGCACACAAGCGCATTTCCGAAGTCGCTCCCATCCTGATTGGTGGCATCTTGATTGGCGCCGCTAGTCAGATTGCCAGCCTTTTTCTCAAAAGCAGTTCCAGCGTTGGTGGTGGAACCGCATGCGCGCTGCCTGGCGCAGCAACAGGCGCAGTCTTAACGCATGTCATGGACCACTATGCCGTTGTGATGCATTTTCTGAACCACTATGCATAAAAATGCGCTTTTCCGCGGCTGCACCCGCCCCGCCATGTTCTTGGGTGTTCCCTACATCCCATTCTTCATGGGGGCGGGCGGTTGCTTGTTGATGTCTATGTATTTCAATCTGTTTTTTCTGTTACTGATACCGCCGGTCATTTTTGTTATGCGTCAGATGGCGAGGCGGGACGAAATGATCTTTCGCCTACTAGGTCTACGCATACAGTTCAGGATGCGCGTGCGTAACCTCCAGCAAAACGATGGCATGTGGATGTTCACACCAAACATGTATCGCGAAAAGCCGACAAAAAAATAGAAACGCTCATCGCCGGTGTCAATAGCAGCTGTTTCCAAAGACACCTTGTTTTATCAACACGGTATTCGAACCATGTTCAGTCCAGACGCATCCATCAGTGAGTTTCTTCCGCTGTCCACCCACGTATCACCAACGGTGATCAAGACGACAGGTGGCGACTTTCTGTTGGTATGGCGCCTGGAAGGCCTGCCGTTTGTGGGGCGGGAAGAATGGGATCTCGAACACCGCCATAACGCCTTCAACCGCATGCTCCAGACGCTACGCGCTCCCGATTTTGTAAACGTGGCCTTCTGGGTCCATGACGTCCGCCGACGCCGCCGTGTTAATGAAAAAAGCAAGTTCGCTCACGAATTCAATCAAAGCCTTTCGGACGCTTACTTCGAAACACTGTCTGCACAGAAGCTGATGCAGAACGAGCTCTATCTAACTATGGTCTACCGGCCTGTGGTCAGCGGGAAGCGATTTGTAGAAAAGTCGGCGGACGTAGTACGACTTGAAGCGGAGCAGACTCAATCCATCAATACCCTGCTTGAGTTAGCCGGTAACGTTGAAGCCGTTCTAAAAGATTACGCGCCCTACCGTTTGGGTATGTATGAAGCAAGTAACCGCGTGGTCTTTTCGGAAACGCTGGAGTTCTTCGGTTATCTGCTCAACCGCATCGAGGAGCCGGTGCCTGTTTTGCAGGCGCCGATCTACAACTATCTACCCATCAGTAAACAGCGCTTCTCCGCGAAAACCGGTGATTTTGTAGTCACCACGCCGGATGGCGTCAATCATTTCGGCGCCATCCTCAACATCAAGGAATTCACGGACGGTACTTATCCCGGCATCTTGAACGGCCTGAAGTATCTGGACTTCGAATACGTCGTCACTCATTCGTTCAGCCCGATGGGGCGACAGGACGCGTTGAAGGCGCTGGACCGCACCAAGGGCGCCATGATTTCTTCCGGTGACAAGGCCGTCAGTCAGATCATCGAACTGGATCATGCAATGGACCAGATCGCCTCCGGCAACTTCGTGCTGGGCGAATACCACTTCAGCATGACGATTTACGCGCCGAACCAGGAGCTGCTTTCACAGCAAATTGCCACCACGCGTGCTGAGCTTTCCAATGCAGGCTTCGTTTCGGTGAAAGAGGATCTGGCGGTAACCGCCGCCTATTATTCGCAGTTTCCCGGCAACTGGAAGTTCCGCACGCGGCTTGCCAACGTCAGCTCGCTGAATTTTCTGGGTCTATCGCCGCTACATAACTTCGCAACGGGAAAGAAGGAAAATAACCCCTGGGGTGATTGCGTTACCACGCTGCAAACCACCAACGGCCAGGCGTATCACTTCAACTTCCATGCTACGCACCCAGCCGAAAACTCGCTGGGTGAAAAAGCTATTGCCAACACCATGGTGATTGGCAAGTCGGGTACCGGTAAGACTGCGCTGATCAACTTTTTGCTCAGCCAGGTGCAGAAGCTTAAGCCATCCCCCACCATTTTCTTTTTCGACAAGGACCGCGGTGCCGAAATTTTTGTGCGCGCCTGCGGCGGCAATTATCTGGCACTGGAAAACGGCAAGCCCACCGGTTTCAATCCGTTCCAGTGCGAGAGCAACGAAGCCAATACTCAATTTCTTGCTGATCTGATCAAGGTATTGGCCGGAAAGACGGTCTACAGCTCGCGCGAAGAGGAGGATATTTTCCGCGGTGTGGCCAATATGCTCGATACGCCCATGCGCCTGCGTAGCATGACCAACTTTCAGAAAAGCTTGCCCAACATGGGCGACGACGGCCTGTTCGCGCGCATGCGCCGATGGACGGCCGGCAACTCGCTTGGCTGGGTGTTTGACAATCCGGTCGACACGATCGACCTGCACAGAGCCAACATCATCGGCTTTGATTACACCGACATCATCGACAATCCCGAAGTGCGTGTGCCGGTCATCAACTACCTGCTGCATCGCCTTGAAGCTCTTATTGATGGACGTCCGCTGATCTACGTGATGGACGAATTCTGGAAGATCCTCGATGGTGAAGGCGGCCTGAAAGAATTCGCCAAAAACAAACAGAAAACCATTCGCAAACAGAATGGTCTAGGCATCTTCGCCACGCAGAGCCCAGAAGATGCGCTCGCCAGCGACATCGCCGCTTCGCTTATCGAGCAAACGGCCACCATGATTCTGCTACCCAACCCCAACGCCAGCAAGGAAGATTATATCGACGGCCTGAAGCTGACCGAGGCCGAGTATCAGGTTGTTGTCAGCCTCGACGAACGCTCGCGCTGCTTTCTGGTGAAACAGGGGCATGCCAGTTCGGTCTGCCAGCTCAACCTGCGCGGCATGGACGACGTGCTTTCGGTCATTTCGGCATCCACCGACAACATCGAAATCATGCACGATCTCATGCAGCAGGTCAGCGCGGCAAACGATATAGCTGCGGACGATCTGCAGCCCGAACACTGGCTCAAAATTTTTTACGAAAATCGCAAGGGCAGTGGTAAATCCAAGTCAGCGCAGCCGTTACGTTCGCGGCTCACCACACAGACGGCAGTGTAGCCATGAAAAGCGTAACGCATCCGTACTTCATCTCACCCGGCAAAACTCAAGGAAAGGAGAAAACCATGAAGATCGCATCTCTTCTGCGCATGACCTCCAGCGGCGCTCGCCATACCTGCCGAGTACTTTTGCTGGCCTCGCTGTGGCTGACCGCGCCGCTCGCATTGCACGCGCAAAGTAGCGAAGGATGGCAGGTCACGGATAACAGCACCCACGACAAACTCGATGCGCTCTACAACAAAAATAAGGACGGCGTGCAGGATATCGACACGCACGCTCGCAACATCGACTCGAACTTCAAGATCGGCAATTACGTATCACCGGGTAATCGACTAGCTGATCCGACCTCAGCTACCGGCATCACAGCCGGCGCGACATCCAGCCAGAGCCCGTTTGCAACTGCGACGATGGAAGACGGCATGGATCAGTGCACCAACGTTGCCAAGGGGCAGCAGGATACCTGCAAAGAAATCGTGCATACCCAGAACGCGCAGTACATGTATATGACAGCGGCCTATGCCAACACGGCCACCCGCAACACGGCTCTACAAGCGTTGCTCACCGAGAGGCAGAACATCAAAAGCGGTAGTTGCAGCAGCGGTTCCACCGGTGGTGGCACCGGTGGCACCAACACCTGTATCGGTTTATTGGAGGACAACACCAACAAGCTTATGGCGCTTTACAGCCTGATGGCACTTGATCGCCAGCAGATGGAATCGGCCAATCACGCCTATGAGGCCCGCTTGCGTTACCTGCTTAATTTTCAGGCCCGACTTGCCAATGCCGCCGCGACAGGCGGGCCGACACCCAGCAGTGGAGGCAGCGGTGCAGGGCTCTCCGGTTCCATTGATATAGGCAACCTCATCTCCACGGCAGTCGCCGGCGGCGTCATGGCTGGCGCGCTCGCCACGTCTTCTGTCAATGGTCCTACGCTGGGAATCGAGAAGAGCAATGGATTCTGATCGACTCCTCCGCCCACGTTTCGCCTTCGTCCGTGCGGCGAAGCCAATCGGCAACGGTGACCTATGAGTAGCATCTTGGCCCACCTGGCCTCCACTTTCGGATCATCGGCAGCCTTTGCAGGTTTGACGGACCCCGTAGGTGACGCGACCAATTTTGTCTTTTTCTCGCTGATCGACACGTACATCAGCAACAAGATTGAACAGTTCCAGTGGGATCTGCTCGGCCGCACCGCGACCTGGGTCGGCGGCATTGCGCTGGTGATGTGCACATTCTGGATCATTGTGCAGGGCTTTAGGGTCATCACCGGCCAATCGCGCACGCCAATGATGGCCCTGGTCGGCGACTCGCTGAAGGCCGTGCTGATCATCGGCGTGGCGACGGCGGCTGCGGCCAGTTCGTCGTCGCTGTACTGGTCGCTGACGGACGGTATCTCCGGGGAAATCTCCCAGGTTGTCGCCGGTACCTCTTCACCCATGCAGTCCATCGACAGCAATCTGGCCGCCATGCAGGCGTCCATGATCATGATCGATACGCTCGACGCCGGCCGCGATGCCACCATCGAGAGCACCAAGACCCAGGACAAGTGGTTTACCGGCGTCGGCGTGGCGGGGCCCGGCGTCATTGCCGGCTCCATGCTGCTGCTCAACAAGGTCGCGCTGGCGCTGTTTATCGGCTTTGGCCCGCTGTTTATTCTGGCACTGCTGTTTCCACAGACCAAACAGCTTTTCAGCAAGTGGCTGTTCTATGGCATAGGCACGGTGTTCTCGCTGGCAGTGCTGAGCGTGATGATTGGCATTGCGACCAACATGGTCTACCTCGTCACCGCCGCCTTCGCCGCCAAGTACGCCACCCTGCAGGCGCTGCAGGCGGCGGGCATCACCGATGCCTCCGCGTCCGAAGGCATCAACTCCATGGCCATGCAGCAGGGCGGCCTGGGCTTGATTCTGTCCGCCCTGATCGTCTCCGCTCCGCCCATGGCCGCTGCCTTCTTCCAGGGCATGCTCGGCCAGTTCCAGTCGTTCTCGTCATTCGGCAGCATAGGCGCGAGTAACGCTGCCGCGGCCCAGCAGCAGCGCATACTGGGTAATCCAGCGGCGGCGTTGCCGCCTGCAACTCCCCATCAGTTGGGACCAGGTAACGCTTACAGTCAGACGAATCCGAACCCCTTCACGACTCAGATGGCGCAGACCAATCGTCCGAATTCATCTACGACTACGGAACAAATCCCACAAAGGCAATCGCCAGCGTCCCCATTGGGGGGGCAACCTTCATGAAGCTTCTTGCCCTATGCGCACTATTGTGCTGCTTATATGCACCGCTGGCTTGGTCACAATGCTCAGGAGTAAATGCTGGAGGAGGATGTGTTCCGCCACCATGCACACCAGGATCGCCACTACCCTGTGACCAGCCGCAACAAAAGCAACAGCAGGTTGCTCCGCAACCTCAAGTGGTATGGGCAGATCGTTGGGGGGCCATTGTAATAGACAGCCAGACGGGGCGCGGCAAAGGCACTGTGACCGGATATGCCAGTAAAGACGCTGCGATTAATGCAGCGATGGGCGAATGCACCGCACAAGGAGCAACCCACTGCAAATTAGATCTTTCATTTCATAACCAATGTGCAGCTGTTGCCTGGGGTGCAACCTTTAATATTTCCGCAGGCGACCCTAGTCAAAAACAAGCAGAATCGGCCGCTTTGGAACAATGCAATAGGGCAACAACTAACTGCCAGATAGTCTACAGCGCCTGCAGCATGGCCGAACGCGTTCAGTAAATAATCCAGAAGCATGAATTTCCTTTCCACACTAGCAATGATGGGTTGTTTATACGCGCCGTTTGCTTGGTCACAATGCGCGACTGGAGTCGACACTGGCGGAGGTTCTTGTGTGCCGCCTGATGCACCAGGGATGCCAGGATATCAAGGGAATTCAAACCCACAGCAGGCGTCGCAAATTCGCCCAGTGTGGGCGGATAGGTGGGGAGCGATCGCATCGGATCAGTAAACAGGCCAAGCGGGTACAGGCGAAGGGAAAGAAAATCAGGCAATGGCAGCGAACGCAGCAATGATGATTTGCTCAATGCACGGTGCGAAGGGTTGCGAGATAAATCTTACTTTCCACAATCAGTGTGCAGCAGCTGCACTGGGGGGAGGAAAATTAATTACCGCGGGCTCTCCAACTCAGGAAGCCGCTGAAAAATTAGCCATGGGTCAATGCAATAAATCTGGTGCCTGCAAAATTGTTTACAGCAAATGCAGCTATGCCGAAAGAATTCGGTAATCACTCTGATTACAAAGCGTAAATGCTAAAAAGACTAACCTGCAGAATCAGCGCTCACCTCATGCTCACAAGGAAAGAGCTGCATGAAACATTGGATCACGATGCTTACGCTGATGCGCACCCTGCCCGCCGTAGCACAGGTCGCAATCGGCGGGTCACGTATCAAGGCAACCTGTTCCTGTTCTCCACACACGGTCAGTTCATTTAGGCCCAATGGCTTCAGGAATGCTGGTGGCCGCTTGAGCTAGCCAACGGCATGTATACGATGAACTCCTCGTGCGAACAGCCCAATAACTACGGCCGCAAGTTGTCACCGGATCATTACGCTTCGCTAGCTCAATACCAATCGGTATTCCCCAAGGCCACCAAGAGTGGCTCGTGGAAAGGGACCGGCGATGGACGTACCGTTTAGTCATGGATGATGGGCGCAGCGTAAACGCATGAAGGAGCATCCAGGGATGAGCGGCTTTTCTAATTCCAATGTGTTCGGCGCATCAACCGACTACGCCGCAGAAAAACCCACCTCTTACTGTCTAGACTGATCGGGGAGTGTTCTATGAAACTCGGGGAGTGTTCTATGAAACGCTGGATGCTTATGGTCGCCGTGGCACTCGCCTTGCCAGCCCTTGCTCAGGATCAGAGCGGCACCGGAGGACTGACCTATCGCAAGGGTGATCCCTTCTTGTTTTGCCATCAAGGGCAGGACCCGAAAACACTTCCCTGTTGGCTGCCCACGCCTCCCTACACGGGAGCCTGGATCAACGCGCCGTATTGCGAGCCCGACGATGAATACGGCAAGGCCTGGACGAGCGATGACTATGAATCGCTGAGCCAATACCAGCAAATTTGTCCCAAGGCCATCACTAGCGGTGACTGGAAGGGCTCGGGCGATCCTTCGACCTCGCCGATGTCGCATTGATGGTTGAACATGCCCTGTTCGTTCCCGTCGCCGGTCAGTCGCGCACGCCGATGATGGCGTTGGTCCGGGACTCGCTGGGAGAGGTACTGGTCATCGGCACGGCTACCGCGGCCGCGGCCAGATCATCGTCGCTGTACTGGTCGCTGACGGACGGTGTCTCCAGCGAAATCTCCCAGGTCGTTGCCGGCACTAGGTCACCGATGCAGTCCATCGACAGCAATCTGGCCGTCATGCAGCTGGGCCTGTCCACAATTGACATTATCGAGGATGGCGGCAACAGCAATGTCGCCAGCGACCTCAGTCGCGACAAGTGGATGTCCGGTGCCGGCGTCGCCGGCCCGGCCGTCATTGCCGGCTCTCTGCTGCTGCTCAACAAGGTCGCCCTGGCGCTGTTCATCGGCTTCGGCCCCCTGTTCATCATCTGCCTGCTGTTCAAGCAGACCGCTTCGCTGTTCAGCCGATGGCTGCTCTACGGCATCGGCACGTTATTTTCCCTGGCCGTGCTCAGCGTCATGATCACCTTCGCCATGCAGATGCTGACCGCCATCACTGCCAGCTACATCGCCCAATACGTCGCCTCCATGGCGACCAATGGCGCGCTGCCCACCGACGGCCTCAACTCCATGGCTCTGCAGCAGGGCGGCATCGGCCTGATCCTCACCACCCTCATCATCTCTGCCCCGCCCATGGCTGCCGCTTTCTTCCAGGGCACGCTGGGGCAGTTTGGTGCCTATTCGGCCTTTGGGCGTATTGGCAAAGGTCCCGCGGCAGCTAGACAGCAGACTGCGCTGGGGCAAAGTGCGGCGAGCGTAGGGGCGCAAACGAATCAAACCACAACACAAGGTAGCCATACGGCACCTCCGACCTTTGCAAATAATCAACAGGCTTTAAGTGGTAGTGGTTATAAAAGTAATGACCCGGGAATCAAGCAGGGCGGCGGTCTGGCCGGCGCCAGCCAGGGACTACCAGGACCGGGACCATGAAAAACCTCATCGCACTCTTTCTTTTCGCCAGTATCTTCCACGTGCCGCAAGCGTTGGCGCAGTGTGCACCTGGCATTCCAGAGGCGGGCAATCCAGAGTGTCTACCGCCAGACGATACCAACTCGCCTTACTATCAAAGTGATCGCAATCGTTCGATAACCCCGACTCAGCAGGCGCGCCAAGTCTGGGCAGATCGCTGGGGCGCGATTTTCGTTGATTACAAGACTGGGCAAGCAGGTACGACTGTCGGACAAAAAACCGAACAGGAAGCAAATCAAATTGCGATGAACTCCTGCTCCATGAATGGCAGTGCGCATTGCGAATTAGTGCTTTCTTTTCACAATCAATGCGCAGCAGTCTCAATGGGTGGAGGAGGATTTGGTTATGCGGGCTCCCCTACCAAACAAAAAGCAGAATCTTTAGCATTTAATCAATGCGGTCACGGTGAAGCATGCAAGATCGTTTACAGCGATTGCAGCCTCCCGGTCCGCATCCAGTAACCGCTACGCCTGAAAGCCATTTGGTAAAAAATCAGGAGACCAGCCATGAAACTGCACGCTCTGCTCGCCACCATCGTTCTCGGCGCAACCGCCAGTCTGACGACCGCACCGACCTACGCCCAAAGCATCTGCCCCAGCTTTTTGTGCATGGCCGGCAAGCTTCAAGGCAAGGAAAACGTACCCGGCTACGATGCTCCGGTCGAGGCGTTTTTTTCGCCCACGTTAGTATGTCTACGACGAGGAAAGCATCGATTAGCCGGCCACTGCCCTGAACCGGCGACAGTGGCTTAGCGAGTGTCCCGGGAACCAAGGCGGACAGAACGGCGCCATCCTGACTGCCATCATTGCCGAGTACGGCATGCGGCCTTCCGGCTGAGGCACATCAAGCGAAAACGGCTATACCGAGCCAGACAACAAACGCGCCAGACAATATAAAGCACCACATCTTGTCTCCAACAGCGAGAGTCGATTGATGAAAAGAAATTACGCACTCGCATTAATGCTGCTCATCGCCGGGCCTTGCTTATTACCAGGCGCCGGGCGCGCGCAATCAGGTCCGGCCCATCAGCCAGCCGCAGCGCAAGCATTAACCCGCAACCCCTACAGCCACGCCGCATCTGCGCATGCGATGCGGCCGACGCTCCCCGATCGGTTTACGGCTTATGCCTCGGAGTCCATTGGCAACAACCAAATCTGCGTAGCTGGACGCACGACCGACGTGGACGGCATCAACCAAAAGCCCGTCGTCTACGTGGCTGAGCAAGCCAGCAAACGCCTGCTCTGGATAACGTCACTCGATGTGCCGCCGGATATGTATCAAAGCCGCGCGACGCATTGCACAAGGCGCGGGGATTCGGTTTACGTTCTGCTGCAGTCCGATACACAGTCAGAGCAGTCGCTTTCGCAAACCCTGCTGCGCGTGGTGAAGTTGGGAGCCACAAACGGAACGGTGCAAACCCAACAGGATGTCGACGTACCGAAAGCTTATTCCGCCTGGGTCGACGAAGGCGCGGCCCATTTTACCTGGCACGCTGATCGTCTTGTCGTTGAAGGACATGATCGACTGGACGCCGACCATGATCAGCAAGGTACTTTTACGCGACGTTTGAACGATGATTTAAAACCCTGAGGAGAACATTGTCATGAACGACAAAGAGCAATTCATCGCAGACCTGTACCCCGCCGCCGCCAAGGTCTCACAGGAAACGGGGATGTCTAAAGAATTGATTCTCGCGCAAGCCGCGTTGGAAACGGGCTGGGGTGAAAAGGTTCTACCGGGAACAAACAACATCTTTAATATCAAGGCATCGCCGGACTGGCACGGTCCGACCAAGTCCTTCCAGGTTCCCGAGTTTGAACACGGCAAGCGGGTGATGGTCAATGCGGAATTTCGCGTTTATGGTTCTATGGAGGAATCGCTGCGTGACCGCGTGAAGTTTTTGCAGGAAAACCCACGCTACGCCAAAAGCGGCCTGTTCGATGCGGATACCAAGGGCCACCTCGAGAAAGAAGCCAACGCGCTGCAAAGAGCCGGTTATGCCACCGACCCAAAGTATGCCGAGCAACTCGCTGCTGTGTACAACGGACCGACGATGCAACGTGCCATCAAAGAGGCGCAGGCGAGGCATGCAAACGAGCTAGCAAGCCATTCAGACGCATCGCCGAGCGATCACGTGAATGCCGCACGCGGATTGTCAGGTGGCAGCACGGGTATCGCCGTCACCCAACTGCAAACCGGCCTCAACCACCTTGGCTACACCGATGCGCAGGGCAAAGCCTTGCATGTAGATGGCCACTTAGGGCCTGCCACCAAGGCTGCCGTCGAGGCGTTTCAGCACGATCACCATTTAGCCGTCGATGGCAATGTGGGGCCGAAGACGCTGGAGGCTTTGCATGCGCAGACCCAGGCTGCCGCCAAAGTTGCATCGCCAGGACTCGACAATCCGAGGAATCCCGACCATGCCCTCTTCGAACAGGCACTCGCCGGCGTGCGTCAGCTCGACGCCCAGGCTGGCCGTACCTCCGACCAGCACAGCGCCAACCTCGCCGCGGCGCTGGTGGTAGCCGCCAAGCAAGAAGGCCTGACCCGTATCGACGCCGTCGCGCTGAGTACCGACGACGGTCCGCACGTGTTTGCCGTGCAGCAAGGAATGCCAGCGCCGAAGTATGCGCAACTGCCTACCCTGCCCGCGCTCAACACGCCGATCGAACAGAGCAGCAAGGCGGCGCAACAGGTAAATCAGCCGCAAGCACAGCCGCCGGTGCCAACGCAGAGTGCGACCGCGCCGTCCCTGTCGCTCTGAGTCCGCTCATATGCGCGTCGGGGTCGAGCCGTTGATCACCCTCTTTTCGGGGCGCGAACCCATAATGGCTTTGGTTGGGGATTCGCTGAGGGCTGAACTGATCATCGGCGTACCCACCGCGGCCGCGGCCAGCTCAACCTCTACCGAACGCTGACAATATCTTCAGCAAAATCTCCGAGTAAGGCCGGATGACGAAGCTCAATAAAAAGCCCTTTTTCGATATTCAATATGGCGCATCAAATATGATCGAACGAAATCAACGAATCGTTTACACGAGCAATTTCGCGCGGACCAAGAAACCAAGTCTTTTCGATTCGCCTTTTAACATTGACCAGAAAGGCACAATCGTCCTGGGTGGCAACCCCACATACCGGGCTAAGAACCTGAATACTTTCCTGTTCATCATCGTTTTCTTATTTACAGCTGGAACGGGAATATCTATCGCTGCGCAAAATGATGCTTTGCACACTGTCTTTGCGCCGGCCGAACAAATTAAGCCGAAAGCCTCGCCTGCGGATGCGAACGCACCTGCAAAAACAAAGAAATTACGCGCTTCATACTATGCGTGCCTGAATGCCAGTGACGGCGTGACGGCAAAAGTCGTCGATTGCACCGAAGACGAATTTTCTTATCAGGATGCACGACTGAACCGTGTCTATCGTCAGCTGCGGTCTGTATTGCCGACAGCTGAAAAGGTACGACTCCGTGACGAGGAAAGGCAGTGGATAGCCGAAGGCGACACCCTCTGTAAAGCGACATCCGACGGAGGTGGCACAGCTGATCTTCTCAATGCAAGATCGTGTGCATTGAACCGAACGGCCGATCGGGCTGATTCTCTTGAAAGCATGGCTCAAAGTAAGCACACGCCCTGAACACTAAGACTCATCACAGGAGTGATAACCATGACTGACGATATTGAAAAAGCCAAGTATGCCGTAGAGAACTGGCACCTCGGCCAAACCTCCGCAAGCCATGAGTCCGGCAGCGGCGGTGCCGGCATTGTCTCTAGCGGCAAAGGCGATCATGGTGGGGTTTCCTACGGTACTTATCAGTTATCGACCACAACAGGAACCTTGAAGGAGTATCTGGATCAGTCCAGTTATGGCCCACGCTTCAGTGGACTCACGCCTGCCACGCCGGCGTTCGATGCCCGGTGGAAGGAACTGGCTAAAACTGACCACGGTTTTGCTACCGACCAGCAGACATTTATCGGCAAGTCTCATTACGACGTCGAAAAAAATGCCTTGAAAGCGGAAGGGGTTGATTTATCCGGGCGCGGTCGCGCGGTGCAGGATGCGTTGTGGAGCACATCGGTTCAATTCAGAACATTGACGCCAACCATTTTCGCGAAGGGTTTGGAGGAAAAATTCGGCAAAGGCTACGAGCTATCCAAACTTTCCGACAAAGACATCGTCGAAGCTGCGCAGGATTACAAAATAAACCACAACAGCAGCCTGTTCAAAAGCTCTCCCGATCTGCAACCGGCGCTACTCAAGCGCGCGAATGCCGAGAAAGCCGAATTGCTCCAGTTAGCGTCCAACGAAGAACTACTCAAGAAGAATGGCATTGACATCAAGATGCCTTCAGGGGATGCCGGCGCCGTTTCAAACCCCGGCCAACCTGAAGTATTCAAACAAGGCCATCGCGGCCAAGCCATAAAAGCGCTGCAAATCGAGTTGCACCAGCTCGGTTACATCGGCACTCACGGACATGCACTAAAGGCCGATGGCGAACTCGGCGCCAATACCAAACACGCCGTGGAAGCCTTCCAGCGCGATCATCATCTTGCAGTAGACGGCATTGCTGGTCCGAAAACGCTAAACGCTATTCACCAGCAAACTCAGGCAAGCAAAGCGGCTGGTCTGGATAGTCCCGCCAATCCTGATCACGCGCTTTACCTGCAAGCGCAGAAAGCCGTGCATGCGCTTGACGCCCGACAGGGTCGCGCGTCCGATCAGCAAAGCAACAATCTCGCTGCTGCACTCACTGTGGCGGCGAAGCACGAGGGTCTGGACAGGATTGATCAGGTGGCGTTGAGCGAAGACGGTTCGCGTGCCTTTGCCGTACAAAATGGGGTGTTCAAGCAGACCGCTCAGGTGCAAACCGCCGACGCGGTGCACACGCCGGTCGCACAGAGTGCGCAGGCGTTGCAGCAGATGGTTGCCAAGCAGCCAGACCACGCGCAGGTGCCGCCACCGGTTCAAACGGCACCCGCTCTCAGCGCCTGACATCGGCGATATAGCTCAGCCGCTCCGGGGTTTGGGCGAGACCTTCATCCGCCCTGATTGATGTCTGCATGGCAGCTCAACGCGCTGGAACGTGCAGCCCCGGCAAGCAGGTAAGCTTTCGCAAGGCAAACACTCATCAGGAAGGAACTTCATGAGCAAGGGCAAATGGTTTTGGGTTATCGGGCTCTTGCTCGCGGCTGTGATTGCGGGCGAATTTTTCTCCGGTTTTCTGTCGCTGGCATTTCTCAAACTCAGCACGGGTCAGTTGAAGTGGGATACGTATCTGAGTTACCTGCGCGCGCTCGACTTGCCGCAGGTGCAGCCTTACCTGGGCAAGATCAAGGCTGCCGGTTACGTGGGCTTTGGGTTGCCCATCATTGTCTGGCTGACGATCTGGTACTTCATCGCGCGCAAGAAGGCGCAGTCGCTGCACGGCGACGCGCGATTTGCCAAGGCATCCGACCTGAGCAAACAAGGCATGTTCAAGGCGTCGGATAACGGGATCTTGGTGGGCCGGTTCAAGGGCGACCTGGTGCGGTTGAGCGGACAACAGTTTGTGATACTTGCCGCGCCCACCCGTTCGGGCAAGGGCGTGGGCGTGGTCATTCCCAACCTGCTCGAGTATCAGGAGTCGACGGTTGTTCTCGACATCAAGCAGGAAAACTACGAGCTGACCAGCGGCTGGCGTGCGAGCCAGGGGCAGTCAGTTTATCTGTTTAATCCGTTTGCGGAAGATCGCCGCACGCATCGCTGGAACCCGTTGAGCTACATCTCGAGCGACCCGGCCTTTCGCGTCTCCGATCTGATGAGCATTGCGGCGATGCTTTATCCCGATGGCGCAGACGATCAGAAATTCTGGGTCAGCCAGGCGCGCAATGCCTTCATGGCCTTTACGCTGTTTCTGTTTGAGAAGTGGGACGACGACGAAAAACGTGGCCTTCCAGCGTTGCTGCGCGACAAGCCGACGCTGGGCGCGGTGTACCGCCTTTCTTCCGGCGACGGCACCGACCTGAAGCAGTTCTACCAGACGCTGTCGCAACAGAAATTTCTTTCCAGCAATGCGCTGTCCGCCTTCGCCAACTTGCTTTCCCAGGCCAATGAAACCTTCGCATCCATTCTCGGCACCTTCAAGGAGCCGCTGAATGCATGGATCAATCCGGTGCTCGATGCCGCCACCAGCGAAGACGATTTTCTGCTGACCGACGTACGCAAGAAAAAAATGACGATTTATATCGGCATCCAGCCAAACAAGCTGGCCGAGAGCCGGCTGATCGTGAACCTGTTTTTCAGCCAGCTGATCAACTTGAACACCCGGGAGTTGCCGCAGAACAATCCCGCATTGAAATACCAGTGCCTGCTGCTGATGGACGAGTTCACCGCCATCGGCAAGGTGGAGATCATTGCGCATGCCGTGTCTTACATGTCCGGTTACAACATTCGTCTGTTGCCGATCATCCAGAGCATGGCCCAACTTGATGCCACGTACGGCAAAGACGTGTCGCGTACCATGATTACCAACCACGCACTGCAAATTGTTTTCGCGCCGCGCGAGCAGCAGGACGCGAACGACTACTCCGACATGCTGGGCTACACCACGGTACGCAAGGAAAATATCACCCGCGGAAAAACCCGCAGCGACGTTTCGCGCAGTCGTTCCGAAGAGCGGCGCGCGCTGATGCTGCCGCAGGAGCTGAAGGCCTTGGGCACGGAGAAAGAAGTCTTTTTCTATGAGGGCATTCCGCACCCGGTAATGTGCGAAAAGATTCGCTACTACCAGGACAAGCACTTCACCGCGCGCCTGTTGCCGAAGGTGGATATCCCCAAGCTGTCGATATAGAACGAACACGTTCGGGCGACACGACGAAATCGTTCAATCGAGTAACCCGCGCACATCGCGGGTTGCCGTTACGGCCGCCACACTCTACCCTGCAGTGGGGCCACTTTGCGGAGTTGCCGTGGCTTGGATGCAGGCCGTCATCCGCAATGGAACAGACCAACTTTTCCAGTGCAGAGAATCGATGAGTATCAAGTCGCGCCTGATCGCCATGAACTTTTTACAGTTCTTTGTCTGGGGATCGTGGCTGATAAGCATCGGCGAATATTGCTTCAATACCAAGCACTGGACCGGCGCGCAGTTCGGCGCGATCTTTTCCACGATGGGTATCGCGTCGCTGTTCATGCCGGCACTGATGGGCGTAGTGGCCGACAAGTGGATCAACGCGGAAAAGCTTTACGGCGCGCTGCATGTCGCCGGCGCCGTGGTGCTGTGTTCGATCCCGTGGGTCAACGATCCGAACACGCTGTTCTGGGTGATGTTGCTCAACATGATCTGCTACATGCCCACGATATCGCTGTCGATCACCGTGGCGTACTCGGCATTGAAAGGTGAAGCGCGCGACGTGGTGAAGGATTACCCGCCGATCCGCGTGTGGGGCACGGTCGGTTTTATCGTGGCGCTGTGGACGGTGAGCCTGCTGCATCTGGAAACCTCGTCCGGGCAGTTCTATGTGGCCGCGGGCGCCGCACTGGTGCTCGGCCTGTATGCATTCACCCTTCCACCCTGCCCGCCGAAGCTTGATCGCCTGCCGCAACAAGGTCTGCTTGATACGCTGGGGCTGACGTCATTTTCTCTGTTCCGCGATCGCAAGATGGCGGTGTTTTTCATCTTTGCGATGCTGCTTGGCGCGTCGCTGCAGCTAACCAACGCGTACGGCGGCACCTTTCTGCAGGACTTCGCCAGCGTCGATGCGTACAAGGGCGCGATGGCCGTGCGTTATCCAGCCATCATCATGTCGATCTCGCAAATTTCGGAAACGCTGTTCATTCTGGCCATTCCATTTTTCCTTAAGCGCTTCGGCATCAAGACGGTGATGCTGATCAGCATGCTGGCGTGGACGCTGCGCTTCGGCCTGTTTGCCTACGGCAACCCCGGCCCCGGCCTGTGGATGATCGTACTGTCGTGCATCGTCTACGGCATGGCGTTCGATTTTTTCAACATCTCCGGCTCGCTGTTCGTGGAAGGGCAAAGCGACCCGGCGATCCGCGCCAGCGCGCAGGGACTTTTCATGCTGATGACCAACGGCGTGGGCGCTGTGCTCGGCAGCTGGCTCAGCGGCCTGATCATCGATCACTGGTTTACCCGAGCCGACGCGAGCAAGGACTGGTTCGGTATCTGGATCACCTTTGCCGCGTACTCGCTGCTGGTAGCCGTTCTGTTTACGCTGCTGTTTAGGCACAAGCACGTGCCGGGCGCGGAGATCGGTCCTCACCCGGCCGCGTGACGCGGCTCGCGGCGCCGCAAATCCATCAGTCGCCGGGCAACAGATGCTCTTGTACGCGTCGACTGCGTGAGGGTATCAATTGGCCGCTATGGTCAAAGCGCAGCACCACCACCCAGTTGTAAACGTCCTCCGGCCAGATCGTTCGTCCCAGAATCTTTTGGCTATCACCGCCAAATGCGTCGATCAAATCGTCGATATGACCATGGTGCCAGGCGATCAATACGACGCCGGCCTGGTTTGATTTGCGCAGTGAGTCGACCAGCTCGCCGTAGTCCTTGTCGGCGAAGGGTTGCTCCAGCGGTAGCTGCAGTCGTGCAGCCAGCGGCATCAGCGTGAGCCGCGGGCGTTCGCTGGACTCGCTGTCGCTGGTGGCGATCAGCCGCTGCGGCTGCAGCGTTTCTTTGCCAAGTCGAAACGGATTGAAATAGGTAGCGTATGCCGCAGCGCGCTGCTCGCCCTGGTCACTGAGGCCGATTTCGCTGAACGGCTTTTCCGCGTGGCGGATAATCAGAACCGTCACGTTGCGCAGGCCACGCGCGCCTTCGTCTGGGCTGGCTTTTTCCGGGTTATGCGCCGCCGCCAGCGCGGGCAACAGAAAAAGACCGCAGAGAAATATTCGTAAATGCACGGCCAGCCTCCACCGAATAAAGCAGCTTTCAGGATACCAGCGTACTCGCCACCGCCCGATCGCGTCCGTACGATTTGGCCGCGCGCATCCAACCGGCCAGATCGCGGCAATGCTCAACAATGCTGCCGCGAACTTTCGTATACCTTGGCCGCCTCGTCGACCCGATTCAGCCCTGCGCTGCCCAGGCCGCTTCATCATCGTCATCCGGACGAATGTCGCCGCGACCTTTACAATGCAGCTATGCAGATAGGCCCTTACCGTATTGACCCGCCCGTGGTGCTCGCTCCCATGGCTGGCGTCACCGACAAACCTTTCCGCCTGCTGTGCAAGCGGCTGGGCGCCGGCCTGGCCGTGTCGGAGATGACCAACGCCGATCCTCGCCTATGGCACACGCGAAAATCTTTGCAGCGAATGGACCATGTTGGCGAGCCCGAGCCGGTCAGCGTGCAGATCGCCGGCTACGACCCGACGATGCTGGCCGAAGCGGCGCGCTTTAACGTCGCCAACGGCGCGCAGCTGATCGACATCAACATGGGCTGCCCGGCGAAGAAGGTCTGTAACGTCTGGTCCGGCTCTGCTCTGCTGCAGGACGAGCCGCTGGTGGCGCGCATCGTCCGCGCCGTGGTCGACGCCGTCGATGTGCCGGTGACGCTGAAAATTCGCACCGGCTGGGATCGCCAGAACAGGAACGCGCTGCGCATTGCCCGCATCGCCGAAGACAGCGGCATCGCAGCGCTCGCGGTGCACGGCCGCACCCGCGCTGACAAGTACGAAGGTGAGGCCGAATACGAGACGATTCGTGCCGTGAAGGCCGCCGTGCGCATTCCGGTGCTGGCCAATGGAGATGTGACCACGCCGCAGCAGGCAAAGCGAGTACTGAACATCACCGGCGCCGACGCGGTGATGATCGGGCGCGGCGCGCAGGGACGGCCGTGGATTTTCCGCGAAGTAGCGCATTACCTGGCCACCGGCGAACTTCTGCCGGAACCTGCGCCGGCAGAAGTCAGCGCGATCCTGCTTGGCCACCTCGAACAGCTTTACGCGTTTTATGGCGAGCTGGCCGGCGTGCGCATCGCACGCAAACACCTGGGCTGGTATGCGAAAGACCGGCCCGAAAATATGGCATTCCGGCAAGTGGTCAACCGCGCCGAATCAGCGGCGGCACAACTGCAGCTGACCCGCGACTACTTCGCCGCGCTGGCAGCAGGCGAACGTCTGGCTGCTTGAAATCGAGGCAAGACAGGCGACATAGCAACCTCTTGCGACAGGATCGGTGCACTATCGATTCTAAATTCGCTGCCAAACGTTAGACGCTGTAAACCCATGACATCAAGCCAGCCGCGTTATCACTTCGAAATATGCCATCTGCGCGCTTGCCTGCTGCTGGTCGCGCTGCTGATGCTTGGCGGTTGCCGCGCCACGCTGTTCGCCGGGCTTAACAGCACCGATCAGCATCGTGGCATTAAGCAACGCAGAAATATCGTCTTCGATGCGGCACACGACCTCGATTTGGACGTCTATCTGCCGGAGCATCAGCCACCGTCATCGTCCGGCAGCTTGCCGATCGTGGTGTTTTTTTACGGCGGCGACTGGACCCACGGCAAGCGGCAGTGGTACCGCTTCGTCGGTACGTCGCTGGCGGCACAGGGCGTGATTACCGTTATCCCCGACTACCGCAAATACCCACAGGTAAAAATGGAAGGCTTTATGCAGGACGGCGCGCGAGCGGTGGCCTGGGCGCACGCGCATGCGGCGGAACTCGGCGGCGACCCAAAAAGTATCTTCGTGATGGGCCATTCGTCCGGTGGCCAGATTGCCGCGCTGCTGGCGACCGACCCTCGATGGCTGACCCCGTTCGACCTGCGCCCGCTCGATCTGGCCGGTTTTATCGGGCTGGCCGGCGTTTACGATTTTGTGCCGATTCCCGCTTTTGAAAAAGACATGCTTGGCACGTTCGGGCACCAGCCCGCCGAACAGCGCCTGGCCGAACCGGTGGCCTTCGTCAGCGGCCATGAGCCGCCGATGCTGCTGTTGCAGGGTACCGCCGACCATGAAGTCGATCCTTCCAACGCGGTCTCGCTGGACAAGGCCATGCAGGCGGAGCACGAGGATGTGACGCTCAAGCTCTATCCCGGTGTCAGTCACTCGCCGCTGCTGTTCGCGATGTCGCGGCCGCTGCGCGGTCATGCGCCGACCTTGGCCGACATCTTGCGCTTTATCCGCAGCCACCAATCCGCGTCGGATCAGCATTCACACTGATCGCGATTCCAACACCGCCGTTCCTGAGATCTCTTCCTCGTCGGCGTCGCGGCTGCACTGAAACCCCGCATGCATTGACTTGAGCGCGACACCGGACTAACTTCAGCGGCGCTGAAGGTTTTCATCTCTATATTCGAATATAGAGATGAAATGAAAAGGGAAGCCGGTACCAAGCCGGCGCTGCCCCGCAGCGGTATGTGGAAACGACCTCCGTCACACGCACTGGGTGAAGCCCGGGAAGCGGCGGACAGTAGGCGCAAGCACAGCGTCCACGAGCCCGAATACCTGCCTCGGCCGGAAGCGCATGAAAGCGTTTCTGTCTCGACCTGACGTTTCCGCGGGGAAACATTGGAGCCTTCGCGTTGCCGTTTTGCGGTGGTCGCGTCGACTCTTTGTGCCCCGCATAAGCGCCGGTTCGCCCGCGGGGGCGAAGGTCAAAGGCACAGCGCTGATGCTTGCCGTCCTTCGTTCCTCTTTGCCAACCATGCAAGAGGAATCTTTATGTCACTCGTTACTTATTCCGGTTTTCCACGCATCGGACTCAAACGCGAGCTGAAACGCTCGCTCGAATCGCACTGGCGCGGCGATAGCAGCGCCGAGGCGCTGCTAGACACTGCCGCCATGTTGCGACGGCGTCACTGGCAGCTTGCCGTGGACGCCGGCGCCGACGTTGTGCCGTGCAACGACTTCAGCCTGTACGACCACGTGCTGGATACCGCGGTGCTGTTCGATGCCATACCGGCGCGCTATCGGCCGGTATTCGATGAAAATCATCTGGACGGCTATTTCGCCATGGCCCGCGGCCACAAGCGCGGCGGTCATGACCTGCACGCGCTGGAAATGACCAAGTGGTTCGACACCAACTACCACTACCTGGTGCCTGAACTGGAAGCCGGGCAGCGCTTCGCCCTGCGCGGCAACAAACCACTGGCGGAATTTCGCGAGGCGCTGGCGCTGGGCCATAAGGCCCGACCGGTGCTGCTTGGCCCGGTGTCCTTCCTGTTGCTGTCAAAAAGCGTCGATGGAAGCGACCGCCTGGCTTTGCTCGATGCCTTGGTCACTGTCTACGCTGAGCTGCTGGAAAAGCTCGCCGACGCCGGTGCCAAATGGGTACAGCTGGACGAACCGTGCCTGGTACTGGATCTCGACAACGACGACCATGCGGCCTATCGCCAGGCTTACGCAACGTTGGCCTCGGCGCGCACACCACGCCTGATGCTCGCCAGCTATTTCGGCGCACTGGGTGAAAATCTTGGTCTTGCGACTTCGCTACCGGTGGATGGTCTGCATATCGACCTCGTACGCGCGCCAGAACAGCTCGACGCCGTGCTTGCCGCGTTGCCGCCCACACACACGCTGAGCGCAGGCGTGGTCGATGGCCGCAACATCTGGCGCAGCCGGCCCGATCGCGTAACGGCACTGCTAAGAAAAGCGCAAAGCCGACTCGGCAGTGAGCGCCTGTGGATAGCTCCCTCATGTTCGTTGCTGCATGTGCCGATCGATCTTATCGCCGAAACTGCCTTGGATCCGGCACGCCGTGCCTCGATGGCCTTCGCGCGGCAGAAGCTCGAAGAACTGCGTGTTTATGCAGATGCGCTGAAAGGCAATGCAGAGGCCGCAGCCGCCCTCGCCGCGCAACGGTCGCTGCTGGACGCGCAGTCGCAATTGCCCGGCATTGTCGATTCAGCCGTGCGCGCCCGGCTGCGCACGCTCGGGCCGCAGGCAACGCTACGGCGGTCCGCCTACGCGACGCGTCGCATCACTCAATCTGAAACACTGGATTTGCCGCCACTTCCAACCACCACGATTGGTTCCTTCCCGCAGACCGACAACCTGCGCAAGGCGCGCGCCGCCAATCGCACCGGTCAGCTGGAAGACACCGGCTACGACGCGCTGCTGGAAGCCGAGGTTGAGCGTGTCGTGCGATTCCAGGAACACGTCGGCCTCGATGTTCTCGTGCACGGCGAGCCCGAGCGTAACGACATGGTCGAATACTTCGGCGAGCAAATGGACGGCTATCTGTTCACCAAACTCGGCTGGGTGCAGAGCTACGGTTCCCGCTGTGTCAAACCCCCGGTGATCTTCGGCGACGTTGCGCGACCCAGGCCCATGACGGTGCGCTGGTCAACGTATGCACAGTCGCTGACCGACAAACCCATGAAGGGCATGCTGACCGGGCCGGTCACCATGCTGCAGTGGTCGTTCGTTCGCGACGACCTGCCGCGGGAAACGGTATGCCGGCAGATCGCGCTGGCGTTGCGCGATGAGGTGCACGATCTGGAGAGCGCCGGCATCCGCGTGATCCAGATCGACGAGCCGGCGCTGCGCGAAGGCCTGCCGCTGCGCCGCGCGGACTGGCCGACTTATCTGGCGTGGGCGGTGGAGTGTTTCCGTATTACGGCCGGCGGCGTGCGCGACGCCACGCAGATCCACACGCATATGTGCTACTCGGAGTTCAACGACATCATCGAAGCGGTCGCCGCGATGGATGCCGATGTCATCTCGATCGAGACCAGCCGTTCGCGCATGGAATTGCTCGACGCATTCGTGCGCTTTCGTTATCCCAACGGCATCGGCCCCGGCGTTTACGACATCCACTCGCCGCGCGTGCCGGACGCGTCGGAAATGCTTGAGCTGCTGCACAAGGCGCTGGACGTGTTGAGCCCCGATCAACTGTGGATTAATCCGGACTGTGGCCTCAAGACCCGTGGATGGCCCGAGGTGGAACGGGCGCTGGAGCATATGGTCGCCAGCGCGCGACAGCTTCGCGCCGAGTTGACGCTGCCCGTGTGATCAAGGGAGCCTCGCGCTGCCAGCATCGACGTGAGGCTCCCTCTTAACGTGCCGCAAAGAATCAAGTGACAAAATAGCCGATGCATAAGCTGTCACCAAAGCCGTTTATTGTTTGACTGACGACGTTTATGCGCTCTGAAAATCACAAACGGCCATCCATACGGCTGAACACCTGCCCAATCCTGTCGCTGCTTGAAAGGCATTGGGCTGCAAAAAGAGAGGCGGCGTTGTATCATGCCCGACCTCTTTTATCTCTCTATCCGAACGAAAGGATATAAACCCGATGTCCAGCCACCTGTTCACCTCCGAATCGGTCTCCGAAGGCCATCCGGACAAAGTCGCCGACCAGATCTCCGACGCCGTCCTCGACGCGATCCTCGCGCAGGACCCGCGCGCCCGCGTCGCCTGCGAAACCATGGTGAAGACAGGCGTGGCAATCGTCGCCGGCGAAATCACCACCAGCGCATGGATCGACCTGGAAGCGCTGACCCGCAAGGTGATCGTCGACATCGGCTATGACTCGTCCGACGTCGGCTTTGACGGCGAAACCTGCGGCGTGCTGAATCTGATCGGCAAGCAGTCGCCGGACATCAACCAGGGCGTGGACCGCAAGAAGCCGGAAGAACAGGGCGCCGGCGACCAAGGCCTGATGTTCGGCTACGCCACCAATGAAACCAGTGAATACATGCCGGCCGCGATCCACTACGCGCATCGCCTGGTCGAGCAGCAGACCAAGGTCCGCAAAAAGAAGAATTCGCCGCTGCCGTGGCTGCGCCCGGACGCAAAAAGCCAGGTCACCCTGCGCTACGAGAACGACGTCGCCGTCGCGATCGATGCCGTGGTGCTGTCGACCCAGCACGACCCGAGCGTGAAGCAGAAGGATCTGATCGAAGGCGTGCGCGAGCTGATCCTGAAGCCCGTGCTGCCGGCCAAGCTGCTGCACAAGGGCACCAAGTTCCACATCAACCCGACCGGCAAGTTCGTTATCGGCGGACCGGTGGGCGACTGCGGCCTGACCGGCCGCAAGATCATCGTCGACACCTACGGCGGCTGGGCTCGCCATGGCGGTGGCGCGTTCTCGGGCAAGGATCCGTCCAAGGTCGATCGTTCGGCCGCCTACGCCGCCCGCTACGTGGCCAAAAATATCGTTGCCGCCGGCCTTGCCGACCGCTGCGAAATCCAGGTGTCGTACGCCATCGGCGTGGCCGAGCCCACCTCCATCTCGGTCACCACCTTCGGCACCGGAAAGATCGGTGACGACAAGATCGAAAAGCTGATCCGCAAGCATTTCGACCTGCGCCCGTACGGCATCATCAAGATGCTCGACCTGATCCACCCGATGTATCAGCAGACCGCGAGCAACGGCCACTTCGGCCGCATCCCGCAGCTGGTGAAGGGCGCGGACGGCGAGAGCTACACCACGTTTTCGTGGGAGAAGACGGACAAGGCCGAAGCGCTGCGTGCAGATGCCGGGCTGGACAAGAAAGTAGCGGTCGCGCGTCGCAAATAATCGGCGCGTTTGAATCGTCCAAACAAAAACCCCGCGAGCGATCGCGGGGTTTTTGTTTGAAGTCAGCGATTACGCAGTACCTCGCGCCCTCGAAAACTTAAACCTAATCGATTCTGTGCTTCACAGCTTCGCCAGCTTCGGCGCTCTCTTGCTGCCGTTGCGGTAGGCCAACTTTGTTGCCCCCGCAGCGTGATGCGGGCAATTGCCGACATGCGCACCGCGGCGGGGGCAGCTGCTGGCGGCGGTACGGGTACGTGCATCGGCCCGGCGCGCCACGACAGCAGGCGCCGCTTTTTTGCTCTGGCTGCTCCGGCGATCGTTCCGGGCAAGCGCGACTGGCGCGGATTTGATCCCGCGATGCCCGCGCCTCGGCAGGGGCCGAGCTGCAGGCAGCGTATCTGCCTGAGCCGTGGCGATCGGCGACAGGGCGGCCAGCACGCGCATCGCCCTGCCCTGCCTGATACCCGCCGCCGCGGCAACCATTTCGGTTGGCGTCTGCTGATTATCGAAGCTGTCGTCGAGCAACCGGGCCATCAAATTGTCGCGCATGACGGCGGTGCGGCCACCCAGCACGACGCCAAACAGGCGGTGGCCGTTTCTGACGGCCGTCGACGCGAGATTGAAGCCGGAGCCGTCGGTGAAGCCGGTCTTCAGGCCGTCCATGCCCGGATAGCGATCCATCAAATGATTGTGGCCGTGCACGACCTGTCCGCGGAAGACAAATTCAGTGGTCGCGAAATAATGGGAATCCTGCGGAAAATCGCGATAAAGCGCCATGGCCAGCTTGACCATGTCGCTGGCTGAGGTCAGCTGACCGGGATCAGGCAAACCCGAGGCGTTATTGAAATGCGTGTTGTCCATGCCGAGCAAACGAGCCTGGGCCGTCATCATCTCGGCGAAGTGAGCTTCGGAACCACCGAGGCCCTCGGCCATTACCGTCGCGGCATCGTTTGCCGACTTGGTCACCATGCCCAGGATGCAATCTTGCACCGAGATGGTTTGACCGTTGAGCAGGCCAAGCTTGGTCGGCGACTTGTTGGCCGCCCACGACGAAACCGGCATCTGCTGATCGAGGCGCAGGTGTCCGTTCTGCAAGGCCTGAAAAGTGAGGTAAAGCGTCATCATCTTGGTCAGCGACGCGGGATGATTCTGCTCATCGGGATTCACTGACTGCACGACCTGACCGGTCGCGGCATCGACGACCACCGCGGCATAGCCACCGGCATGCGCAGCGCTTGAGAAAAGACCAATGGCGCCAAGGACCACGGCGGCGCTCATTCCCAGCAGCCGATCAAACAATCGGCCGGAATTTCGGGAGGTGATGGACAACTGGGCTTCCCCGCTCTATTTGACCGCAGCATTTTCCGCGTGAGGTAACTTTATATGCAAGCCGCCGCAATATCCACAGGCAATATCTTAGCTATAAGGGCCAAGTCGCTGTTAATTATAATTTTCCCGTTAAGAACGGCGAGCAGCGACCATATAAGACTATCTCCTGAAGCCAACCGGGAACTTGGGGGAGCTCTGACGGGAGCGAGTAGAGGCGCCGCGCGTGCGGTTGCAAACATTGCCGCCGAACTACTCCGACCTTGGCAGAAGCTAGCCGTAGCCAGACGGATGGCGATCGGCGATCCACGCATGGCTGATGCGCCGGACCCAGAAGAGCTTCGTCTTTAACGTGATTGCGTCGCCAGCTCGTGGGTGGGCCCGATCCGCCGGCCGGTTTTTGCTGCACTGCCGCTACAATGGGTGGATGTCTCTTATCCAACTGCAACGCGTCGACTTCAGCATCGGCGGTCCCCTCCTGCTCGAACACGTCGATCTATCGATCGAGGCGAATGAGCGTGTCTGCATCGTCGGCCGCAACGGCGAAGGCAAATCCACCCTGATGAAGCTGATCGCCGGCGAGCTGCATGCCGACGATGGCGAAGTGCGCGTGCAAAGCGGCGTGGTGATCGCGCGCATGGCGCAGGAAGTGCCGCAGAACACGGCCGGCAGCGTGTTCGACGTGGTGGCCGAAGGGCTGGGTGATCTCGGTTATCTGCTGGCGCGCTACCATCATTTACTGCATGAATTGAACACGCCGGCCGATTTTGATGCGCTGGGCGAAGTACAGACGCAGATCGAAGCGCAGAACGGCTGGGATCTGGACCGCCGCGTAACCGAAGTATTGACCAAGCTCGAACTGCCGGCAGAGACGGATTTTTCCGCCCTCTCCGGTGGTATGAAACGACGCGTGCTACTGGCGCAGGCGCTCGTGCGCAAGCCGGACGTGCTGCTGCTCGACGAACCAACCAACCATCTCGACATCGAAGCGATTGGCTGGTTGGAAAGTTTTCTCAAGCAGTTCGGCGGTAGCATCATCTTCGTCACGCATGACCGAAGCTTTCTGCGTGCGCTGGCCACCCGCATTGTTGAGATCGATCGCGGCGCCCTGACCGACTGGCCCGGCGATTACGAAAACTACCTGCGCCGGCGCGAGGAGCGGCTGCATGCCGAATCCCAGGCCAATGCGCTGTTCGACAAGAAACTGGCGCAGGAAGAAGTGTGGATTCGCCAAGGCATCAAGGCGCGCCGCACGCGCAACGAAGGCCGCGTTCGCGCGCTGAAGGCCTTGCGCAACGAGCGGGCCGAGCGACGCAATCTCACCGGCAACGCCAAGATGGCGGTGGCTTCGGGTCAATCATCCGGCAAGAAAGTCATCGACCTGGAGCACATACATCAAGCCTTCGGCGGACGTGTGCTGATCGATGACCTTTCCACAACGATCATGCGCGGCGACCGCATCGGCATCATCGGTCCGAACGGCGCGGGCAAGAGCACCTTGCTGAAGATCATGCTTGGTGATCTGAAACCGATGGGCGGCACGGCGGAGCTGGGCACCAGCCTGCAGATCGCCTATTTCGATCAGCACCGCGTACAGCTCAACGATGAGCTCAATGCGCTGGACAACGTAGCCCAGGGGCGCGAGTTCATCGAACTCAACGGCCAGCGCAAGCATATCGTCGGCTATCTGCAGGATTTCCTGTTTTCGCCCGAACGCGCGCGCGCGCCGATCACGCGGCTGTCCGGCGGCGAGCGCAACCGTTTATTGCTGGCCAAGCTTTTCGCGCAGCCGTCCAACCTGTTGATCATGGATGAGCCTACCAACGACCTCGACGTGGAAACCCTCGAACTGCTGGAAGAATTGCTCACCGACTATCAGGGCACCCTGCTGCTGGTGTCGCATGACCGCGCATTTCTCGACAACGTGGTGTCTAGCACGCTGGTGCTGGAGGGCAACGGCCAGATCGGCGAGTACGTCGGCGGCTACACCGACTGGCTGCGTCAGCGTGCCGGCGTCAAGACGCCTATCCCGGTTGCAAGCAAGCCCGCGCCCGCGGTAACGGCGGCGACCACCGCTCCCGTCGCAAAGCGCAAGCTCAGCTTCAAGGAACAGCGCGAACTGGAGCAGCTGCCGCTGCGCATCGAGCAGCTGGAGTCCGGCATTGCGGCACACGGCGATGCCATGGCCGAAGCTGACTTTTTCAAGCAGGAAAGGGCCGCGATCACGCAGGCGAACGAGGCCGTGGCGAAAATGCAGAAGGAGCTCGATGCAGCTTACAAGCGCTGGTCCGAGCTGGACGGCTAAACGGCTAATCGTTTAAGCCATCCGGCACATCGCGTGTGCAGAACACCCAAGGTCTCTTGCACACGCTGTCCCAACGTCGACGCGATCAGTCAGATCCACCTGGCTGACCGCGACGTTGCCTGAACTTCAACCGGTGTTCTGCAAACCCTGCGAAACGCCGTTGACGCAGGCGACCAGTGCGGCAAGCAGTGCGTCGTCCGTACTGTCACTGGCGCGCCACCGTCGCAGCAGGTCGACCTGCATCAGGCTCATCGGATCAACGTAGGGGTTACGCAAGCGGATGGAACGCGCCAGCCGCGGCGAACGCCCCAGCAGCGCGTCGCTGCCCTTGAGTCGGAGCAGCCAGTGAAGAGTGCGTTCAAACTCTGCTTTTATAAGGCCGAAAAAGTCATCGTGCAGAGGGCCGGCCAGCTGTGAAAACGCCTCGGCGATATCCAGGTCGCACTTGGCCAGCACCATTTCCACGTCATCGAGCATGTTGGTAAAGAAAGGCCAGTCGTGCGCCATCTCGGCGAGTACCGACTCGCCAAACTCGGCCGCGCCGCTTTCCAGCGCCGAGCCCAGGCCATACCAGCCGGTGATGATCGATCGGCACTGCGTCCAGGCGAATACCCACGGAATCGCGCGCAGGTCCTGTACGCCGCGCATGCTGCGCCGACTGGCGGGCCGGGAGCCCAGCGTCATCCGCTGGATAACGTCGATGGGTGTGGCCGTACGAAAATATTCGACGAAGTGCTCGCGATCGACCAGCTCACGATAGGTCTTGCGGCTGTGCGCGGACAAGTAATCCATGCAGCGGTCCCACTGCTGTTCGCGTGGCTCGGTTTCGTGTGGCCGCAAACTGGCGCGCAGCACCGCGCCCACGGTTTGCTCCAGGTTACGCAAGGCCAACGCCCGGATGCCGTATTTGCGATGAATCACCTCGCCCTGCTCGGTGACCCGCAGCACGCCGGCAACCGAACCGCGTGGCGAGGACATGAGTGCCGGCGTGATGCGCGCACCACCGCGGCTGGCCGAACCGCCACGACCGTGGAAAAACGCCAGTCGAATGCCCGCTGATTTCGCCACATCCAGCAACTCAATCTGCGCACGCTGCAGGCCCCAGCGTGAGGCAAGCGTGCCAGCATCCTTGCCGCTATCGGAATAGCCAAGCATCACCCACTGCCGATCGCCACGCTTGGCCAGATGCTGTCGATACAGCGGATCCTGCAGCAGCGCGCGCAGCGTCGCCGGCGCGTTTTTCAGATCGTCGACGGTCTCGAACAGCGGTGCGATATCCAGCGGAACAAAGCTGTTGCCGTCCGTCGCCGATTCGGCAGTTAGCGAACTCCCGACCATGCCGCCGTAACGTGCCAGCGCCAGCACGGCCAGCACATCCGCCGCAGAACGCGCCATGCTGATGATATACAGGCCGATCGCCTCGACTCCGTATTGCACGCGCGCATCATTCAGGGTGGCAAATACGTCGTGCAGCGTCGTCGCATTGGCATCGTCACTGGCGTTGAACGCGCGCTCGCCGCTGGCGTACGGCTGCAGTCGAGTAACGCGATCGGCGTCCTCCCGGCTCAGCCAGTCCGCGTCGTTGAACAGGGCTGACAGCGCTTCGTCGTGGAAGCGCGAATCCTGCCGCACGTCGAGCCGCGCCAAGTGAAAACCAAACGTATTTACGCGCCGGATCAGCCGCTGTACCGCATACGCGCCGGCGTGCAGACCGTGATGATCCCGCAGGCTGCTGGCGATTAGCTCCAGATCCGCCTGCAGTTCAACGGCGGACGTATAGCCTTCCAAATGTGCATCGTCTTCGGTTGCCCGAAGCCGGGCGCGCATCAGGGTTAGCAAGCTTCGATACGGCATGTCGGCGTGCCGCGGACGGATGCTCGCTGCAGCCTGCGGAAAGCGCTGCCGATAATCGGCCAGACGTTCGGTCAACGTTTCGTCCACGTGCACGCGCTGGTCGGTCTGACTCAGCAGTCGGGCCAGGGTCGCAACATCTTCCTCGTAATGCTCCAGCACGAGTCCGCGCTGCGCTGCCAGACTGGCAGCGATGGTCGCCGCGCCGACGTTCGGGTTGCCGTCCATGTCACCGCCGACCCAGTTGGCAAAACTCAGCAGCCGTGGCAACGGCATGACCACGCCGTAAACCGTTTGCAGCGCCTGCGACAGCGATTCGTAAACCGCGGGCACGATGCGGTAAATGGGATTGGCGATATAGAAACCGACATGATGGTGCTCGTCCTGCACGGTCGGACTGACGGCGGATGCTTCCGCCGTCTGCCAGCCGGACGACAGCGCCATGAAGATGCGATCGTCATCTTCCTTGCGCTCTTGCGGCGTGCGTGTGGGATCGAAATTATCGACCAGCGCGCGCACGATCGCTTGCTCTTTTTCCAGCAGCGAGCGGCGTACCGCTTCGGTCGGATGCGCGGTGAAAACCGGCTCGACCTGAAGACGATTCAGCCAGCTGATGAGCTCGTCCGCGGTGACGCCCTGATCTTTTAAGCTGCCAAGCACATCCAGCAGTGACTCGGGCTGCGGCACGGTGCCATCCCGCTGGTAGTCGCGGCGCCGACGGATGCGATACACCCGCTCAGCGATGTTTATCGCCTGGAAGTACGTCGCAAATGCCCGCGCCAGCGCTTCGGCATCGTCGGCATCGAGGCCGGCCAAGGTAGTGGCCAGGGCCACCACAGACTGCGCCTCGCGCCGACGATGAATGGCCGCCTGGCGAACCGACTCGACCCGCTCGAAAAACGCCTCGCCGCCCTGCTCGGCCAGCATTTGGCCAACCAAAGTACCGAGCCGGCCAACGTCCTCGTGCAAGGGGCCATCATTCGGCGGCGTTTCGGTTTCGTGCGTTTGTGACATGGTCAACTCCGTTCAGTTACCTGCAAGACTATCAAGCCAACGCACCTTCGTGGTCAGCTATAATTACCTTCTACCCTGTCCGCCGAGGGGCGCTGCGACCGTTCGCGAATGCGGTTTTAACCGCCGTCTGCATTTCCTGCAGACGCTCATGACGGCCAGGCTCGGTGCGGCAAGTTTCACAACGGCGCCCGGTTACCACACGCGAATTCGTTCGCACTAACCGGAGACACTGCATGAACGCTGTAACCAAAGAAGTCGACGTCGCCGACTACAAAGTGGCTGATCTTTCCCTGGCCGATTGGGGCCGCAAGGAACTGGACATCGCCGAGCACGAGATGCCGGGCCTGATGTCGATCCGAAAAAAGTACGCTTCTGCCAAGCCACTGAACAACGTGCGCGTGACGGGCTCGCTGCATATGACGATCCAGACAGCCGTGCTGATCGAGACGTTGAACGACATCGGTGCCGACGTGCGCTGGGCCTCGTGCAACATCTTTTCAACCCAGGATCACGCCGCTGCCGCCATCGCCGTTACCGGCACGCCGGTGTTTGCGTGGAAAGGCGAGACGCTGGAGGAATACTGGGACTGCACGCTCAGCGCCCTGAGCTTCCCCGACGGCAAAGGCGGTTTTCTCGGTCCGCAGCTGGTGGTCGACGACGGCGGTGACGTGACGCTGCTGATCCACAAAGGCTACGAACTGGAGAAAGGTTCGAAGTGGGTCGACGAGCCGGCTTCCTCGCACGAGGAAGGCGTCATCAAGAACCTGCTCAAGCGCGTGGCGAAAGAGCGTCCCGGCTACTGGACCACCGTGGTCAAGGACTGGAAGGGCGTTTCCGAAGAGACCACCACCGGCGTGCATCGCCTGTACCAGATGGTCGAGGCCAAGTCGCTGCTGGTGCCCGCGATCAACGTCAACGACTCGGTGACCAAGTCGAAGTTCGACAACCTCTACGGCTGCCGCGAGTCGCTGGCCGATGGCCTGAAGCGCGCGATGGACGTGATGCTGGCCGGAAAGGTTGCCGTGGTCTGCGGTTACGGCGATGTCGGCAAGGGTTCGGCGCACAGCCTGCGCGCCTACGGCGCACGCGTGGTGGTGACGGAGATCGATCCGATCAACGCGCTGCAGGCGTCGATGGAAGGCTTCGAGGTCAACACCGTCGAGAGCACGCTGGGTCGCGGTGATATCTATGTCACCACCACCGGCAACAAGGACGTGCTGACCATCGAGCACCTGAGCCAGATGAAGGATCAGGCGATCGTCTGCAACATCGGTCACTTCGACAACGAGATTCAGGTCGACGCGCTGAACGAGTTTGCGGGCGTGGTCAAGCTCAACATCAAGCCGCAGGTCGACAAGTACACCTTCAAGGATGGTCGCGCGATCTTCCTGCTGGCCGAAGGCCGCCTGGTCAACCTCGGTTGCGCCACCGGTCATCCGAGCTTCGTGATGTCGAACTCGTTCTCGAACCAGACCTTGGCGCAGATCGATCTGTGGGCGAACAAGGACAAGTACGAAGCCAAGGTGTACATCCTGCCGAAGAAGCTCGACGAAGAAGTCGCGCGCCTGCATCTGGAAAAGATCGGCGTGAAACTGACCACGCTGACGCCTTCGCAGGCCGCCTACCTCGGCGTGGACAAGGACGGCCCGTACAAGCCGGAGCATTACCGCTACTGATCCTTTGTTTGCTATTGATTGAAGTGAGAAAAGCCCGCCTGCAAAGGCGGGCTTTTTTTTTGCGCGACCGTGCAAGGCGTAGCCGAGAAAGACGCTGGCCGCGGATCATGCTCGCGATCACACTGCTGCGCTTTTCACGTGCGAGATGCGAATAATGCGACGTCTGGCGTTGATCCATGCCGGTACTTACGACACTTATTCCATGAGCCAGAGGAAACCAACCATGAACGCATCCGCTACCCGATTCGCCTCTCTGTTTGGCGTAACCATGATGGTCGTCCTGACGGCCAGCAGCGTGGCACTCGCCGATACGCCCGCCTTGTCAAAAGGCGATCAGGCTTTCGTCGCCAAGGTCTCGCAGGGCGGCATGTTCGAGGTTGCCGCCAGCAAGGTGGCCGAAGACAAGGCTCAGGCGCAAGACGTGAAGGATCAGGCCAACACGGAAGTGCACGATCACGAATTGGTCGGCACCACGCTGAAGTCAATCGCCTCCTCCAACGGCGACGACTTTTCGACCGACTTGAATGCCGACTTCACCGCGCGGGTGGCCAAGCTCAACGCGCTCTCGGGCAAGGCGTTTGACGATGCCTACATCGCCGAGATGAAGACCATCCATGCCGCCGATGGCGCCGCTTTTGCCAAAGAAGCCCAGGTCGCCAAAAATGCCGATCTCAAAGCCTTCGCTGCCGAGACATCGCTCATCGTCAAGCGTCATATCGGCGCGTTGCACGGCGTCAAATAACGTTGCCGAGTGTCATCGATGGCCGGTCATGCGCATGGACGCGCAAGCGCGTGCAACACGCTTTCGGCCATCCATACAAACGACCCTTCGCAATACCTAGAAGCTGTTCGCTTCCCTAGCCGACAAGCCGTCGAAAGATAGTCCGACGTCGCCTCGGGCGTGCCATATTTCGTTTTTGGCCACTTTGAATGCGTTTTCCTCGATAGTTCTTGCGATCGCCTTGCGCGGTGAGTTTTTGCTCATCGACAGGTGCTAGCCTCCGCCGATAAGCAATGAACATCGACGCGTCTTGCTTGCAGGGGATGGAAAAATGGGGAAGGCTGATCAGCAGCGCATACCGGCGATCGTCATGGGCCGGGGGCCAACTGCGTTGGGAATTCTGCGTTGTCTGCAGCTGGCGGGAATACCAGCTTATGTGGCCTGCCCCAAGGGCGACCAGGTCACGCATTCGCGCTGGTACCACCCCACGCCCGGCGCCCAGCCCTGGGATGGCGGCCTTGGGCAGAACGCTTACGCCACGCTGCGCGAGATGCCGCTAAACCAAGCGGTGCTGATTCTCGGTGCCGACGATGCGGCATTGTGGTCGGCCGACATCCCGCAAAGCGAAGTCGGCCAGCGATTCCGCGTGAGCACTAGTTCGCTTCAGACACAGGAAATACTGCAGGACAAATCGCGCTTCGCCACGTTTCTGAAAGACACCGACATTCCGCACCCGCCAACCTTCCGGATCGATTCTGCGGCCGATATTGATGCCATGCCCTTCGAGGCACTCGACCGCGTCTTCATCAAGCCGGTCAACTCGCAAAAATTCAGCGATGTCGTTGGCGTAAAGGGGATCTGGGTCAAACGCCGGGAAGATCTGCACGAACTATGGCAAAAGCTGGACGGCCGTGGTTTTCGATTGATGGCACAGGAATACGTGCCGGGATCCGCCGCCGATCATTATTTTGTCGACGGCTTTCGTGATGCGAGCGGCGCAATCACCGGCCTTTTTACCCGCCGCCGCATACGCATTTCACCGCCCGATTTCGGCAACAGTTCGTACTGTCTCAGCATCCCGCTTGCCGACCTGCCGGCGCCGATCAAGAGCATGGAAACGCTGCTGGCCAAGCTCGATTATCGGGGCATCTTCAGCGCGGAATTCAAACGCGATTCAAGAGACGGCAGCTTCCGCATTCTAGAGGTCAACACGCGCGCGTGGACCTACGTGGAATTCGCCGCCCGTTGCGGCGTCAACGTCTGCGAGATGGCCTATCAGGATGCCCTTGGCTTGCCGGTTACGCAGGCCTCGAAAAACTACCGGATCGGCGAGGGTTGCGTCGATTTTCATCGCGACCTCAGTTCGGTGCGGAATCAGCATGCGAAGGCGCGCGGGTCGTTCTGGACCATTCTTTCGCAGTGGCGACGCGCGCACTATCACTCGTTCCGACTGGACGACCCCCGGCCCGGGTTGTCAGCGGCGCGCGATGTACTACTTGCACGATGGCGCAGGGGCCTGCGGACATAGATGTCATGCGGCTGGAATCTACGGCTGAAACGAAACTATATCGCTCCATCGCGAAACAGAGATATATACTCGTCGCCATTGTACCGACAGGAAACTCGCTATGCCGGCGATCAGCTTTGAATTCTTTCCGCCCAAGACCGACGAGCAGCGCGCGCAGATGGATCGCGCCGCCCAGCTGTTGAAGGCGCACAAACCCGAATACGCGTCGGTAACCTTCGGCGCGGGCGGTTCAACCCTGAGCTATACCAGCGAAACCGTGCAGCGGCTCAACACGGTACACGGTCTTTCCGTCGCTCCGCATTTGTCCTGCGTTGGCGGCACGCGTGCGGAGCTGGGCGCATTGCTGGATGAGTATCGCCAGGCGGGTTATCGCCGCATCGTGGCCCTGCGCGGCGATCTGCCTTCGGGCATGGCGACGCCGGGCGACTTTCGCTACGCGGCGGAGCTGGTTGCTTTCATCCGTCAGCACAGCGGTGATCACTTTCATATCGAGGTCGCGGCTTACCCGGAAACCCATCCGCAGGCCGACAACGCACTGCACGACCTGCAGCATTTCAAGGCCAAGGTAGATGCGGGCGCCAATGGTGCAATTACCCAGTATTTCTTCAATGCCGATGCGTATTTCCGGTTTGTCGACGACGCCGGCAAGCTGGGTGTGACCGTGCCGATTGTGCCGGGCATCATGCCCATCGCGAACTACAGTCAGTTGAAGCGTTTTTCCGACATGTGCGGCGCCGAAATTCCGCGCTGGATCGCCAAGCGCATGCAGGCCCACGGTGACGATGCCGACTCCGTGCGCGCCCTCGGTGCCGAGGTGGTAGCGCAACTGTGTCGTCGTCTGCTCGACGGCGGTGCGCCCGGATTGCACTTCTATACGCTCAATCGCGCCAAAGCCACACAGGCCGTCTTGCAGCAACTGAATTGACGGCAGCCGCTATGCTGGCGCCATGCGCCTGCTGACCTATCTGCTGTTCATTTTGCTGGTTCTGTGGGCGTTACCCGCCAGTGCCCAGAACGATATTCATCGCTGTGTCGATGCGGGCGGCCGTGCGCTGTTTACCGATCAGACCTGCGCCGCCATGCAGGCCACGGCAGTAACGGCCAAGCCAAAGCCCGTCGATGACGCTACTGCCAACGCCACGCCTGCCGCGCCGACGGAGCCACCGCCGATTCTGTGCGCCAGTAGCTACAGCGCCCTGCGGCAAAGCGTGATCGACGCCTTCGCCCATCGCAATGCCAACCGAATGGCGGGGCTGATGCTCTGGAGTGGCTACGGCAGCAGTACGGCGGTCGCCGACATTCGCGCGCTCACCGCGTTGATGCAGCAGACGCTGCTGGACGTCGGGCCGCCCGCAAGCGAGGAAGCACCTGCCAGTAGCAGCGACTCCCTCTCCGGCAGTGCGCCAGCCGAGACGGCGCCGGCGCCCAACAGCCAACTGATCCTGCACTTGTCTGGCACCGACGACAGCGGCTCGCCGCGCGAACTTCGCTACGAGGTAGCGCGCCAGTCCGGCTGCCTATGGCTGCGCCCCACCGGCTGATACCCGATGTCGCAGGCCTGGATGGTTACATGCACATGCCGTACAACCGGGCAGCGGCTATCATGCGCGGTCAATATTGGAGAATCGTCATGGCGCAGCAATACCCCGATTGGATCTGGCAAAACGGCGCGATCAAACCCTGGCAGGACGCGACCACGCATGTGATGTCACACGCGCTGCATTACGGCTCCTCCGTGTTCGAAGGTATTCGCAGCTATGCCACACCCGATGGCGCCGCCATTTTCCGGCTGACCGACCATATTCATCGGCTCTACCAGTCCGCCAAGATCTACGACATGGTGCTGCCGTATTCCGCCGATGAACTGTCCGCCGCCTGCCGCGATGTGATCAAGAAAAACGAACTGGGCGCCGCTTATCTGCGACCGGTTGCCTACCGCGGGCTGGGTGGCTTTGGCCTGTCCGCCGAAACGCCGATCGACGTGGCGGTGGCCGCGTGGCCGATGGGCCCTTATCTCGGTGCCGAGGCGCTGGAAAACGGCATCGACGCCTGCGTATCCAGCTGGCAGCGCTTCGCACCCAATACGATACCCGCCGGTGCCAAGGCCGGCGGCAACTATCTGTCCGGCCAGCTGATTGCCCGCGAAGCACGCCGGCTCGGTTTTGGCGAAGGCATCGCGCTGGCGTCCACAGGCCTACTCAGTGAGGGTGCCGGCGAGAACCTGTTCCTGGTGTTCGATGGCGTGTTGCACACCACGCCGGCCAGCGCCTCGATTCTGGCAGGCATCACGCGCGATACGCTCAAGACGCTTGCGCGCGAAGACGGTATCGACGTAGTCGAGCGGGATATTCCGCGCGAGTACCTCTACCTCGCCGACGAAATTCTGATGTGCGGCACCGCTGCAGAAATCACACCGATCCGTTCGGTCGACGGCAAGCAGGTCGGCGCCGGCAAGGCCGGTCGCGTGACGCGCCGCCTGCAGGAGCTGTTCTTTGGCCTGTTCGACGGACGCACCAACGATCGCTGGGGCTGGCTGGAGCCGGTCTGACCTGAGTCGAGGCTTCGATTGCTGCAAAAAAACACCCCGTCCTGCGGGGTGTTTTTTTGTCGGCGCCACGCCTATTTGAAGCCACGCCTATTTGAAAATGATGCAGGCAATCGCGCCGTTGGCATCGCTGCGCGGACGCATCGATACGTCCCAGCCGTAGAGCTCGCACAATCGCCGCACAATCGCCAGACCCAGGCCGGCGCCGCTACCGCCGGCGCCTTCACCGCGCACGCCGCGCTGAAAAAGTCGCTCGGCGTCTTCGGGCTTGATGCCCGGGCCGGTGTCGATCACCTCGATGCGACTGTTGCCAACTTCGACCCGCACGCTGCCTTCGAGCGTGTACTTGATCGCGTTACCAATCAGGTTGGTCAGCGCCACCGACAGCACCGACGCCGGCGCATTGACGGTGACCGACTCGTCGACGGTCAACTCGATTTCAATCGGTTTACCGCGCATCTGCGGCCGCTGGCTCTCGATAACGTCGGAAGCCACCTTGCCGACCTCGGTAACTTCTCCCCGGGTGGGGCCACGCCGCTCGGCGCGCGACAGCAGCAGCAGCGCCTCGATCAGCTCGGTCGCCTGACGCGACGCGCGCTCAATGCGCTTCAGTCGTTCGCTGATTTTTTCGGTGAGATCGGGAGAACCTTGCAACAGCTCCGTCGTGCTGGCGATGACTGCCAGCGGCGTGCGCAATTCATGGCTCACGTCGGAGTTGAATTCACGATCGCGCTCGACCATCGCGGTAAGCCGCTCGGAATATTCGTCCAGCGCGTGCGCCAGCTCACCCACTTCGTCGTCGGCGAAATGCACCGCCAGCGGCTCGGCCTTTCCAGTCCTACGGAAATCGCGCAGGCGGTGGGCCAGTTCGGTGACGGGCTTAAGGACTTTGCGCGAAAGCCAAAGACCGATGCCCAACGACAACAAGCTGAAAATAATTACGGCGCCGATCAACGATGTAACCAGCTGACGCTTGCCTAAATCCTCTCGACTGATGTCGTAACGGGTGAAGCCGATGATGCCGTTTTTGCGTCGAACCGCCAGCTTGTAATGTTTGCTCTTTCCGCTGGAATCCGTCTCTTGGATATCATGCACGCCACTCCCAAGATTCTGCCAAGAAAGCGGCATCTTGTAGACTGTTCGATCGCTCTTCACCCAACCTTCAATCAGCTCCGATTCGAACGGTTTATCGGGATGGTTGATAGCGTTGTCGACAGCCTGATCGACATCGTTCTGCATGCTGTCGTTGATTAGCTGATTTTCTACCTTGGCGCGAACGTACAGCGCAGCCACGGCAAACATCGCGCTGAGGCCGAAGCCGAACAGCGCGAAGCTCAGAATGAGGCGAAACCGAAGCTTACGCCTGGACTGCATCCGGCTCGACCATCCGGTAGCCAATGCCGTGTCGCGTATGGATCAGCGGCTTCTCGAACGGTTTGTCGATGGCTGCGCGCAGGCCGTGAATATGCACACGCAGCGAATCGCTGTCGGGCAGCTCCTCGCCCCACACGCGCTGCTCCAGATCCTGCCGGGTCACCACCGAGGGGCTGGCTTCCATCAGCGCCTGCAGCAGCTTCAGGCCGATTGGATTGAGCTGGATCGACTTGCCTTCGCGGTTTACCGTCAGCGTATCGAGGTTGAAGGTGAGGTCGGCGACTTTCAGCACCCGACTTTGCGGGCCCTTGCCGCGACGCGCCAACACTTCCAGGCGCGCGGCGATCTCCTGCAGCGCAAAGGGCTTGGTCATGTAGTCGTCGGCACCGGATTCGAATCCGATCAGCTTCTGCTCCAGCGCGTCGCGCGCGGTAAGCATGAGAATCGGCGTCTGCTTGTGCGCCTCATGGCGCAGCTTGCGTGCCACTTCCAGGCCATCCATGCCGGGCAAGGTGAGATCCAGCACGATCACGTCGAAATCGTGCACCACCGCCAGATGCAGGCCGGTCACGCCGTCACCGGCGAAATCGACCACGTGACCGCGGTCTTCCAGATAATCGCCGATGTTGGTCGCGATATCGCTATTGTCTTCGATTACCAGAACGCGCATGCATCACTCCTGCGCAGCCGTTGCACGGAACGGCTGAGGCTGCAAGCTTAACAAGCTTGCTGATGGGAATCCCGCTTGTCGCGACACGAAACTGAATGCCGCACTATTCAGGCAAGAAAAAGGCCCAGATGCACGACTCGTCGTCGCCACATCTGGGCCAAGCTACCGCCCCGATACCATCATCAGTCGATACTCGCAGTTGCGCGTCGCGACCAACAAATAGTGAGTTTCTTATAAAGCTTGATTAGTTAGCACATGGTTAACTATCGGAAAGCAGCCGGCGCGGTTTAGCTTTCAACAGCGCGTTTGCCTCCAATCCAGCGCGGCTTTCTAAGCTTTCAGGCGTTTTTCGATCAGATGGATGATCTCGCCGGCCACATCCACTCCGCTGGCCGCCTCGATGCCTTCCAGCCCCGGTGATGCGTTCACCTCAAGCACCAGTGGCCCACGGTTTGACCGCAGCAGATCGACGCCGGCGATACCCAGGCCGAGCGCGTCGGCGGCGCGAATGGCGATACGCTTTTCTTCGGCGCTCAAGGTGGCCTTTATCGCGCTGCCGCCTCGATGGAGGTTGGCGCGAAACTCGCCGGGGCTGGCAACGCGCTGCATGGCGGCGACCACTTTTTTGCCGACAACAAAACAGCGCAGGTCGCAGCCCTTGGCTTCTTCGATGAACTCCTGCACCAGAAAATTGGCGTACAGGCCACGAAATGCTTCGACCACGCTTTGCGACGCGCTGCGTTTTTCGGCGAGCACCACGCCCGTGCCCTGGCTGCCTTCGTTGAGTTTGATCACGTGCGGCGGGTCGCCCAGCATCGCCAGTACGTCGTTGGTGTCATCCGGGTTGTCGCCAAATACGGTGATCGGCATATCCAGCCCCTGCGCGGAAAGAATCTGCAGACAGCGCAACTTGTCGCGCGCGCGCAGCACCGCGTCGGAGGGATTCGGTGTGTAGACGCCCATCATTTCGAACTGGCGCAAAACCGCCGTGCCGTAAAACGTGCTGGACGTGCCAATGCGCGGAATGATCGCATCGATGTCGCGCACGTCCTTGCCTTTGTAGCGAATGGATACGTCCTTCGGCGCAATGCGTACGTAACAGCGCAAGGGGTCGAGCACACGTACTACATGGCCGCGCTCACGCGCCGCTTCCACCAGCCGTTTGGTCGAATACAGCCGCGTGTTGCGCGAGAGTATGGCTATTTTCATGGATGATCCAGGGCGGCCACGAGCGGCCGTGGCTGGGTATAGGAAGTCGCCGGGTCGACCGCAAATCGCTCCATCAGAGCGCTGCGACCCAGCAACAGGGGAAACAGCATATGCCGGCGATCGGTGAGGTTGACGTCGATGGCGAAAGACTGCCCGGCCAATGTGACCTGCGTGCGAATGAACCAGCGCTCGGTGCGTCGGCCGCCGGTGTCGGTGACCACGCGGCGATCAAGCGCGGGCGATTCGCAGCTTGCCTCCCACGGACGGCGACGCCCGATACGCAGGGTGAAACGCAGCCAGGTAAGGCCATGGCGCTCGAAGCTTTCCAGCGTATCGACATGCAGCGAACTGCTGCGTGCGCCGGTATCGAGCTTGGCCTTGAGAAGATCGATGCCCAGTTCAGGCAGCGCGACGCGCTCGCGCCATCCTAGCGTCAGCCGGCTCGGCTTGATGAGGTCTGTTCCGGCCAGATCGGCGCTGCTCGGACCCGGCTCTCTCAGATCCGTCATAAGACTGGCGCGATGCTCGGCGGAATCAGGGGAATGGAGCGGGTGAAGGGAATCGAACCCTCGTCAGTAGCTTGGGAAGCTACAGCTCTACCATTGAGCTACACCCGCGTCGGCTCGGCGATGGTAACCCGGGACATCGACGGTGGGAACTATGCAAGGCTGTAAAACCCTCTTCGTAACGCGTCGTGCGCAAAGCAGCGCTTACGGTGATCGGCCAACGTGTCCGGCTACCGGATGGGTCGGGTCACGCTTCAGCAAAAATAACGGCGGCCTTTACAATGGAGCGGTTTTATCGCGGCTGAGCCTTCGTATCGACCCTGCGGTCGAGCGTCTGATCATAAAAACATCAGCCTCCGTCGCACGTTCTATCAACGCTTTACCGGAACGCCCGCCATGAGCGACACGCACGACCACGAAAACCCGCCGGCACCGGAGTACATGCGGCGTATCCGCAGTTTCGTGCTGCGCGAGGGCCGCATGACGCCGGCGCAGCAGCACGCATTTGAAGCACATTGGTCACGCTACGGCATCGACCATGACGCAACGAAACAAGATTTTGCCGCGCATTTCGGGCGTCAGGCGCCGCTGGTTCTGGAGATCGGCTTCGGCAACGGCGAGGCGCTGGCGTGGGCCAGCGAACACGACCCGGCGCGAGATTTTATCGGCATCGAAGTGCACGGTCCGGGCGTCGGTCGACTGATGAACGTGCTGGCAGAGCGCAACGCCAACAACGTTCGGCTATACAAACACGATGCGGTGGAAGTACTCGAACAGTCCATCGCGCCCGGCACGCTGGCGGAGGCGCGCATCTGGTTTCCCGACCCCTGGCACAAGAAGCGCCACAACAAGCGCCGGCTGATCCAGCCAGAGTTTGTTGCGCTACTCGCATCGCGCATGGCGCCGGACGGCCTGCTGCACCTGGCGACCGACTGGCAGGCCTACGCGGAGCATATGCTTGAGGTGATGGAAGCGGCGCCCGACTGGCGCAATGCCATCGCGCCGGGCGCTTACGCCGACAAGCCCGACTGGCGTATCGAAACGCATTTCGAACGACGCGGCCTCAAGCTCGGTCACGGCGTTTGGGATCTGCTTTACCGCAAACGCTGAGTGCGATGATGCCTCTCTTCCCCCGAAGATGAATTGAGCTACCGACGCGCCACTCGCATCGCCGTCATGGCGCATCGAATACCGGCAGGTTTCGCCAGCTGTCATGCTCGCCCGCTTATACTGCGGCGACATATACAGGGACGCAACGACGCCGCGTGAAGCTTTCACCGCCCACTTCCAGCGACCGTTTTCCACTGCGCCAGCGGAGTGCCAGCTAGTGGAAATGTCGCTGACCCCCGACATGATCCTGGTACTGGGGCTGGTGGCCTTCACCATGCTGATGCTGGTGCTGGAATGGATCCGCGCCGACATGGTGGCGCTGCTGGTGGTGGTGACGATCGGCCTGACCGGCCTGATCCCTTCCGAACGCGTGTTCAACGGTTTCGCCGGCAACGCCGTCATTGCCATCATCGCGATCATGATCATGGGCGAAGGCCTGGATCGTGCGGGGGTGTTGAACCTCACCGCGCGTTTTGTCATGAAGATGGCACGAGGCATGGAGTCGCGGCTCGGCCTAGTGATCAACATGGTCGCCAGCCTGTTCAGCGCGATCATTCCCAGCCAGGCGTTGGCCGCCTTGATGATACCCGTCAGCAGTCGCCTGTCCGCGCGCACCGGCGTACCGCTTTCGCGCCTGCTGCTGCCGATGGCGTTCTGCATTCTTACCGCCACCAACACCACTCTGATCGCCAACTCGCCCTTGATCGTATTGAACGATCTGATTGCGAGCGCCAATGCCAACCTGCCGCCGGGCGCGCACACGATTCCGCGCTTTGGCCTGTTCAGCGTGACGCCGGTGGGCCTGACTCTGGCTGTGATCGGCGTGCTGTATTTTTATTTTTTCGGCCGCAAACTGCTGCCCGGGCATGAAGACCAGCGGCTGAAGGTCACGCCCGGCCGCACCGAGAGCTACTTTGCCGAGACCTACGGCATCGGCGGCGAGACGGCCGAGCTCACCGTTACGGCGGAAAGTCCGCTGGTGGGCATGAGCATCGGCGAAGTCGAACAGCTGCACGACGCGCCGCTGATTCTGGCGATCAAAAGCGGTAATGACGCGCGCATGGCGCCGCCGGCCGATCATGTGATCTGGGTCGGCTCGGTGCTCGGCGTGCTGGGCCCGCGCGAGCAGTTGAACCAGTTTGCCAACAACCAGCTCTGCCGACTGTCAACGCGCATGCGCCAGCTGGGCGAACTGTTCAACCCGACCCGCGCCGGCATTTCCGAAGTGGTCATTCCGCCCAGTTCGCGTTTCATCAAGCAGAAGATCGGTGAATTGCGCCTGCGCAAGCGCTTCGGCATTTCGGTACTAGCCGTCACGCGCGGCGAGCAGATTTTTCGCGATGACCTGCGCTCGGTGAGCCTGCGCGCGGGCGACACGCTGGCGCTGCACAGCAATTGGCGCGACCTGTCGCTGGCTGCGGAAGACAAGGACCTGGTTGTCGTCACCGACATTCCGAAAGAGGAGCAGCGCCCCGGCAAGATCTGGCAGGCGGTCGGTTTCTTCGTGCTGGCCAAATGCCTGGCCCTGTTCACCCAGCTCGATCTTTCCGTGGCCATGATGACCGGCGCCATCGGCATGTTGCTGACCGGCGTGCTGAACATGGACGAGGCGTACAAGGCAATCAACTGGAAAACGATTTTCGTCACCGCCTGCCTGATTCCGCTGGGCTGGTCGATGGATTCCACCGGCACCGCCGCGTGGCTCGCGCAGGTCGTTTTGCAGCATCTCGGCAACGCTTCGCCGTATATTTTGCAGACGTCGCTGGCCATTCTCACCCTGCTGTTTTCGCAGGTAATGTCCAACGTTGGCGCTACGGTGATGATGGTGCCTGTTGCGATCAGCGTGGCGGTGGCTACCGGCGGTAATCCGTCGGCCTATGCGCTGATTGTGGCCGTCTCCTCGTCGAATACCTTCCTGCTCAGTTCGGGGCATCCGGCGCTGATGATGGTGACCGGCCCTGGCGGCTATCGCGGCAAGGATTTTCTACGCGTGGGCCTGCCCCTCACGCTGCTGGTACTGGTCGTCACGCTTATTGCGATCAACCTGATGTTTCGCTGATCGCGGCAACTCAGGCAAGAAAAATTTCGGCACCCGACACGCGTACGCCGACAGAGCGTAGAGCCTCCCCCTTGCAGGGACCGGCGATGCAACGACCGTCGTCCTGATCGAAACTGGCGCCGTGTACCGCGCAGATCAGCGTGCCTTTACTCAGCAAAAACTGACCCGGCGCGTAATCCAGCTGACGACCTGCGTGCGGGCAGATATTGAGATAGGCATGCACCTGCTCACCGCGACGCAGCAGGATCAGATTTTCTTCGCCCTCGGGCAACAACGCATCGACGGCAATGACGCCCCCATCCGGAATGTCTTGCAGCCGGCAAAGCGGCAGGTTGGGGCTGACTGTATCCATCGGCACTTGCCTCGCGGACCGGTTGGCCCCATCGTTGCGCACGTAAGTCGTTGATTTTAGCACACGGATTTTTAACACATGCATTTTTCCCTGCCTCCCCTGCGTCAGTCTCGTCATCCGCTTGCACGCGCGTTTTCGCTGCTGATTGGCGTGGCCGTACTCGGGGTGTTGATGGTTTTCGGCCTGGTCGTTGTCAGCGTGCTGGTGGTGGGCGGCGTCCTGCTGCTGGCGCTGCGCCGCTGGAAACAGGGCAGTGCACGCGTCGAGTCGCCCAAGGCAACGCATGAGACGACGCATGCCGGCCGGCAGCAAAAGCCTGTCGTGCTGGAAGGCGAATTCGTGGTCGTACAAAGGCGCCCGGTTACGCATTAGGTGCGCGCCGCTCTCCGCGGTTGCTGATATTGCCAGCCGTAACTCAGCTCAATCGCGAATGAGCGTTTTGACCAAGTGGCTGCGCAGACGCGTGAGGCTTATTCCGTGGCCGGCATTTCATTTAAAGTGTCGTTGCTGGTCGACCGATTCGGCGAATAACGCTCGCCCGCGCTGACGCGCTCTCGGATAATGCGGCCTTCCCTTTCCGGCGCTGCGCCCACTATGCCCGATAGCTCAGCGACTACCGCGACTGATACAGCGCGCTTATCGTCCGACCCGCCGTTTTTGATCCCGCTATCCCTCTTTGCGCTCTACATCATCTGGGGCTCGACCTATCTGGCGATCCGCTTTGCGCTGGAAAGCTATCCTCCGTTTCTGCTCGCCGGCGTGCGCTTCCTTATTGCCGGCGTGCTGATGTTTTTGTTTTTGCGATTGCGCGGCGTTGCCGTGCCAAGCGCAAATCAGTGGCGCAACGCGGCTATCACCGGCGTGCTGTTGCTCGGCTTTGGCAACGGCATGGTCTGTTTCGCTGAAGAGCGCGTGAGTTCGGGCATTGCGGCGGTCGCTGTCGCCAGCATGCCGCTGTTCGCGGCGCTGTTTTCCAGCCTGTATGGCGAACGGCCGACGCGACGCGAAAGTATCGGACTTGCGATCGGCTTTATCGGCGTGATTGTGCTGAACCTTGGCAGCGGCCTATCGGCCTCGCGCACTGGCGCGGCGGCGCTTTTGCTGGCCGCGGCCTGCTGGGCACTGGGCTCGGTATGGAGCAAGCGTCAGGACATGCCAAAAGGCCCGATGAACACGGCCGCGCAGATGCTATGCGCCAGCCTGGCGCTGATCATTTTCTCGCTGGGTGCGGGTGAACGGCTGCCGTCGCATCCGAATACGCACGCGACGCTTGCGCTGGCGTACCTGATCGTATTCGGTTCGATCATCGCTTTTAGCGCCTACCTCTATGTACTCAAACATGTGCGGCCGGCACTGGCGACCAGCTACGCCTACGTGAACCCGCCGGTCGCCGTGCTGTTCGGTTTGATGCTGGTCGGCGAGCACGTGGGACCGTACGACCTCGCAGGCATGGCCGTCATTCTGCTTGGCGTGAGCGTGATCACGCTGGCGCGGCAGCGTCGGACCTAGACGATTCGCGCAGCTACATCACAGCTCGCGCAATGCCGTCGTCACCGGCAGGCGCGCTGCGCGTACCGCCGGAAAAACGCCACCGACAAAACCGATCGCCATCGCCCACTGAATGCCGGTCCACAGCAGCTGCGGGGACACCTTGAACTGGAACACCACCTGGCTAAAGCTGGAGCCCAGCGTCGAAGCGGTGTAGCCGTTGAAGATCAGCCAGGTGATCAGTCCGCCGAGTGCACCGCCGATCAGCGCCAGCAGCATCGTCTCCAGCAGAATTGATACCACCACGGGCACGCCGCGAAAGCCGATCGCGCGCAGCGTGGCGATTTCTCTTGCCCGCGTAGAGACCGCCGCAAACATGGTGTTGAGCGCGCCGAAAATCGCGCCGATGGCCATGATCGTGCCGACCGTAATGCCGACGATGCGGATGACCTTGGTCAGGTTTTCGGATTGCTTGCTGAAATACTCGCGCGTCGTGCTCACGTCCACTTTCAACCTTGGATCGCTGACCAGCGCTGCTTTGAACGTATCGAAGGCCTGCGGCGACACCAGCCGTACGGTTACCGACTGCGCGCTCGCACCGCGGCGGTAGGCCGAAGCGACCGTCTGCATGTCGCCCCACAATTCCGAATGGTGCGAATCGTCGGAGGCAAACGTGCCGACCACCGTCCACTGCTGGCCGGCCAGCCGCAGCTGTTTGCCGACCTCCAGCCCGACGAACTGATGCTGCGCACCCTGCCCGACCACCAGCTCGCGCAGACCCGGCGTAAAGCGTCGACCTTGCGTCATACGCACGTTCGGACGAAGCGCCCAGGCCTCTTCGCCTACGCCGCGGATCTGCACATTGGCATCGACGCTGGGGTCGCTTTTCTTCGGCAGGTTCACCACCACGGATAGCTCGGCGGAGGCCACCGGCTCGCCTTTCGATCCGCGCGCCACACCCGGCGCCTGTTCGATCACGCTGATATTGTCCCGCTCCAGCACCGAATTGAGTTCGGCGCTGGAGCCGCCGCGCAGCACGATGGCCGTATCGCTGCTGCCGGTTTGCTGCAGCGTCGCGGCGAAGCCGTCGCCCATCGCCAGCATGGCCACCAGCACGCCGACGACACCGGCAATGCCGATCACGATGACCGAGGAGGCGCCAACGCGCTGGCCCAGCGTGCTGATGCCCACGCCGGTAACCGACAGCGTCTGCCGGCCGCGTCGGGTCAGCACCAGCCAGAGCAGAAGCATCAGTGCTAGCACACCAACGAGCAGCGGCGTCAGCTGGACCCAGATCAGCAGCACGATCGCCAGCAGTAACAGCAGACCGAGATTGCCGAGAAACGATTTGAACTTGCGCATGATCGGAAACTCCTCAGCGGCCCGCCAGGGCGTCGACAATATTCAGGCGCATGGCGCGAATCGCCGGCAGCGCACCTACCAGCAGGCCGATGATGACCATCAGCCCCACGCCGATCGCCCAGCTGGCGGCACCCACCGAGGGCAGGTTGAGCATGCCGCCACTGCCCTTGCTGACCAGCGGGGCCAGCAGCGCGGCGATCGCCAGCCCGATCACTCCGCCGAGAAACAGCAGCATCACCGATTCGGCCAGCACCATCGCCAGCACGCTGTGACTGGAGAAACCGATCGTCTTCAGAACGGCCAGTTCGGAGGTGCGTTCACGCACCGCCTGCGCCATTGTGTTGGCGGTCAGCAGAATCAGGGTGAAAAACACCGCGCCCATGATCGCGCTGACGATCAGCCCGATATCGCCGAGTTGTTTTGCGAACGACGCGCTGAACGCCTGCTCGGTCTGCGTCTTGGTTTCGTGGTCGGAGTTTTCCGACAGCGCATCGATCGCTTTCGATACGCGATCGCCCTGCGACGCGTCCTGCAGCCGATCGATATACCAACCCATTTCATGACGCGTATAGAGGCTGGCCTCGTCGAAATATTTCCAGTGCAGCAAAAAAAGCTGGTCCATGCCGCTGCCCGCATCATCATCCACCGAATAGACACCGACGATGTCGAAGGCCCAAGTCTTGTCGCCGTTTTTCTGCGGAAAGATGGTGGACTGCAGCGGAATCTTGTCGCCCACCTTCCAGCCGTATTTTTTGGCCAGCGTCGGCCCGATCACCACGCCCGTGCGCGAGCTGTCGAAGGCCTTGCGCTGTTCCGGTGTGAGATGAATTTCCGGATAGACGTCCAGATAGTTCGGGCTCACGGCATAGCTGAAAACGAAGTTTTTCGGATCCTGATAAATACCACCGAACCAGTTGGCATAGGCCACATCGCGCACGCCGGCAATACCTGATATTCGTGACTGCAAAGTCTGCGGCAGCGACTGGATGATCGAATAGCGCGACGAGGTGATCAATCGATCCACACCCACCAGGCTCTTGCTGCCGCTGTCGAACGCAGTACGCACCGCATCGAGCATGCCGAACAGCAGAAAGGCCATGATGATCGACACCAGCGTCAATATCGTACGGGTCTTGCGTCGGAACAACGCGGCCCAGATCAGACGAAGGTATTTCATCGTCGTCTCCTCATGCCATCGCTGGTGTAACGAGCGTGCCCTTGTCCAGATGCAGGGTATGGCTGGCGTATTCGGCGGCCTTCGGATCGTGCGTGACCATCACGATGGTCTTGCCGTGTTCGCGGTTGAGCTGCTGCAAAAGTCCCAGCACGTCCTCGGCCGACTGACGATCCAGATCGCCGGTGGGCTCGTCGCACACCAGAAGCGTAGGATCGGAAACGATGGCGCGGGCGATGGCCACGCGCTGCTGCTGGCCGCCGGACAACTCGCTCGGCTTGTGCGTACCGCGCTCGGCCAGGCCGACCAGCTGCAGCGCGATGGCCGCATTCTTGCGCCGCTGCGCGCCGGATAACTTGGTCAGCAAAAGCGGCAGCTCGACGTTGCGCTGCGCCGACAGCATCGGCATCAGGTTGTAGAACTGGAAGACGAAGCCGACGTTCGATGCGCGCCACTTTGCCAAGGCGCCGCCGCCGAGCTGATCGATGCGCTGCCCACCGACGGTGATGCTGCCGGCGGTCGGCGTATCGAGTCCGCCGATCAGATTCAGCAGCGTTGTCTTGCCGGATCCCGACGGCCCCATCAGCGCGAGAAAGTCGCCCTCGGCAATCGCCAGGTTGACGTGGTGCAGCACCTCGACTTTCTGCTTGCCGCGCTCGTAGACCTTGGCCAAATCTTTGATGTCGATCAACGTACCCATGCTCGTTCTCCCGATGAATGCCGTCGTGCTGTCACTGGTCGCCGCAAACGTCGCGGCATCGATGGATCAGGGTGATGCCGATTTAATCTGGACGTCCGAACCGTCACGCAATTCGGGCGGGGGTGTGACTATCACGCTGTCTCCCGCGGCCACCGCGGCTGGCAGCAGGCGCAGATCGCCATAGGCCTGCACCGCCGGATTTACGCTGCGCTGGCGCACCTTGTCATGGTCGAGCACGAACACCACGCTGTGTCCGTCGCGCTGCACGATCGCCGTCGCCGGGACCAATACGCCTTGCGGCGCCCGCGCGGCAGCCTGTGGCTTCAGCTCGAGAAACGACACGCGCACGCCCATGTCGGGCACGATGCGCACGTCTCTTTTCTCCAGCGCCACGCGCACCTTGATCGTCGCCTTGCCGCGATCGGCGGTGGGTACGATGGCGATGACGTGCGCGGGAATTTTCCAGTCAGGGTACGCGTCAAGCACGGCTTCTGCCGGCATGTTCGCCTTCACCTTGCCGATGTAGGCCTCGTTGACGTCGACGTCCACCTCAAGCGAATCCATGTCGACGATGGTGCCGATACCAGTGCGAGTGAAGCCGCCGCCGGCAGAAAATGGCGAGATGATTTCACCGACCTGCGCGTCCTTGGTGGTGATGACGCCATCGAAGGGTGCACGCACCACGCAATAGTCGAAATTGACCTGCGCTTCGGCCACCTGTGCATCGGCCGAGACCGCCTGACGCTGCTGCGAAACGAGCTGTGCATGCGTGCTGTCGACCAGCGTGCGCGCCTGTTCGGCGATCTGCCTGGCAACCAGCCCCTGCGCCGCGATGGACTGCTGCCGATCCGCGTCGCGCCGGTTCTGCGCGAGCTGCGACTGGTACTGCGCCACCATTGCATGCGCTGCACCTGCCGCCGCCTTGGCCGAGTCCAGCGCCGCGCGATAACCGCTGTCGTCCAGTCGCGCCAGCACCTGATTCTTCTTGACCCGATCGCCTTCCTCGATGAGCACGTCGGTCAGCGTACCGGTGATTTGCGCCGACACCGTGGCCTGACGCCGCGCCGTGACGTAGCCGGTCGCCTGTAGCACCGCACCCGCTTCGCTGTCGCTGGTTGGCAGCACGGCGGTGGCCGTTTGCACTGCGATAGCACGATGTCCGAATAGCATCCAGCCAGCGCCGCCGACCAGCGCCAGCACAATAAAGATCGCGGCAACGATCCACGGCCAGCGGCCGGGACCCTGATCGCCATGGTCTTCGCGCTGACTGCGATCGATGCGCAGTTCCCTCAGCAGATCGGCGTTGCTCACCCTGACTCCCCAGCCCGGCATCGCCGGTCTCGAATTGCGCACGGGCTTGCCTGGCGCAAACCCGTTACATGCAAGATTGACCGATTATCCCCAGCACGATCAGGGTGCAGCATCAGCCATCGCCGATGACAGATGTCATGTGGCGCCGCCCTGCATCGACGCGTCCCGATTAACGGCCCCCGACCGCAAGGCGGCTGGTTAGAACTGCGTGGACTCAGAGTATCCCTCTTGCGAGCGAAATCGCCACGCTGCAGTGCATCGCACGACGACGCCGGGCAGGTTTGCTACGCTTGGCGGCATGAAAACCATCATTCCCGCTCCCGTAACAGCCACTCTGCCGATCGTCGGCAGCGATCAACGCTTTCCCGTGCGCCGCGTGTTCTGCATCGGCCGCAATTACGCCGACCATGCCAAGGAAATGGGCTCGACCGTGGACAAGGCTGCGCCGATCTTTTTCTGCAAGCCAGCCGATGCCGTGGTCAGCGACGGTGCCGACGTGCCGTATCCTCAGGCCACCAACGACCTGCATCACGAAGTGGAAATGGTGGTGGCTCTGGGCAGTGGCGGGCGCGATCTCACGGCGGCGCAATCGTCAGCGCTTATCTGGGGCTACGGCGTTGGCCTGGACCTCACTCGCCGCGATCTGCAGGCTCAGGCCAAGGCCAAAGGCAATCCCTGGGATACCGGCAAGGCATTTGACCACTCGGCGCCCGTGTCGGCACTGCGCGCCGCCAGCGATGTCGCGATCGACGCGCAGACAACGCTGCAGCTGCACGTCAATGGTGACCGACGCCAACAAACCACGCTGGGCGAGATGGTGCACAGCACGGCAGAAATCATTGCCGCGCTTTCGCACCTGTTCGAATTGAAGGCGGGTGATCTGATTTTTACCGGCACTCCGGCGGGCGTCGCCGCGCTGCAACGTGGCGACAGTTTTCATGCGGAACTGCACGGCGTCGCCGAACTGAGCGGGCGCATCGTTTAACGGCAAATCTGCCGACGGGTACCACCGGCCACAGCGCTGCGCTACAGTCGGCCGGTAGTATCCAGACAAGGCCTCGCATCGAGGTCGCTAACCCGGGGAGAAGCGAACGTGAGCATGCTCAAGGAATTCAAAGAATTCGCCATGCGTGGCAACGTGATCGATCTGGCCGTCGGTGTAGTTATCGGCGCCGCCTTCGGCAAAATTGTGACCTCGCTGGTCGATCAGATCATCATGCCGCTGATCGGCATGATTACCGGAGGCGTCGATTTTTCCGATTTGAAATGGGTGCTCAAGCCGGCCGATGCCAGCAATCCGGCGCACAAGGTTGCCGAGGTTGCGGTGCAGTACGGCGCGTTCATCAATACGTTGATCCAGTTTGTCATCATCGCGTTTGCGATCTTTCTGGTCGTCAAGGCAATCAACAAGCTCACCCGGCGTCAGCCGGTGGTCGCCGCCACGCCCGCCGATGTGCTGCTGCTGACCGAGATCCGCGATCTTCTGAAAACCAAGCCGTAATCGGTTCTCGTTTTCAAAACCATCCCATGGCCGCGTATCAAGATGCGCGGCCATCTTCGTTGGCGAGGTCCGGCGTGACTTGTGGCTCAGGCATTCGTTGCGAAGAGGCCCATAATCGGGACTTACCATCAGGGGATTCACGATGCGCCTAGTACCCACCTTTTTTGCTGCAAGCCTGTCGTTGCTGGGCAGCGCGGGTTTTGCCCACGCTGCCGATACGCGCATTCCCGACAGCGCCGTAAAGACCGCCCAGCAACTGCGCGACCAGGCGTTGACTGACGATACGGGCTACAAGATCGTTACGTCGCTGACTACCGAAGTGGGCCCGCGCATCGCCGGCGGCGTCAATGACGCGCGCGGCCGCGCCTGGGCTATCGCGAAATTCAAGGCGCTCGGTTACGACAAGGTCTATACCGAAGCCGTGACCTATCCGCTATGGCAACGTCGCAGCGAGCACGGCGCCATCGTCGCGCCGTTTCCGCAGCCGCTGACGCTGACTGCGCTGGGCTTCTCGGCCGGCACGCCGCAGGGCGGCTTGACCGCGCAGGTGATCCGCTTCGACAGCCTCGATGCGCTGAAGGCCGCCGACCCGGCCAGCGTGAAAGGCAAGATCGTCTATATCGGTTTCCGCATGACGCGGCAGAAGGACGGCCACGACTACGGCATGGGTTCGGCGATCCGCACCGGCGGCCCGGCGATGGCGTCCAGCAAGGGCGCCGCCGGTTTCATCCTGCGTTCGGCCGGTACCGATGAACACAGCCGCACGCCGCACACCGGCGTCACGATCTTCAAGGATGCCGCCCAGGCGATTCCGGCAGCGGCACTCTCCAACGTGGATGCCGATCAGCTGGAACGCGTGCTCGGCTACGGTCAAGCGGTGACGGTGAAACTGGATCTGGATTGCGGTCTTGCGGGCACGTTCACCGGTGCCAACGTCATCGGCGAGATTACTGGCAGAAAATATCCTGATCAGATCGTCGACATCGGCGGCCATCTGGATTCATGGGATCTAGGCACCGGCGCGATCGATGACGGTGCCGGCGTGGCCATCGCGATGGCGGCCGGCAAGCTGATTCACGACCTGCCCCGGCGGCCCGACCGCACGGTGCGCGTGATCGCGTTTGCCAACGAGGAGATGGGCCTGTTCGGCGGTCGCGCCTACGCGGAAAAGCACGCCCGCGAAGTGGCCAAACACCAGCTCGGCACCGAGTCCGATTTTGGTTCCGGCCCCGTATGGCGCATGAGCGCCAGCGTAAAGCCCGAAGCGAAGGCGGCGGTCGCGCAAATCGCCGCCGTGCTGGCGCCGCTGGGCGTGGCATATGACGAAGCGCGTCCCGGCGGCGGCGGCTCCGACCTCTCGCAAATGCATGGCAAAGGCATGGCGGCGTTATCGCTGACGCAGGATGGCACCGATTACTTCGACTACCACCACAATGCCAACGACACGCTCGACAAGATCGATCCGAAGCAGCTGGCGCAGAACGTCGCGGTGTATGCGGCTTACGCGTACATGGCGGCTGATGCACAGGGTGACTTTGGCTCAGCGCCCGACGCATTCAAGAAGGATGGCGCCGGCGAATAAATGGTTGGTTTATCGCGTCAAAAAAAAAACGGCCTTCGGGCCGTTTTTTTATCCTCCGATTTGTCTTTGCCGTTTCAGACAGCGCGAAATTTTTTCTACTTTTCCAGCTCCGCCGTCAATGGCACTTGCTCCAGTGCAAGCAAGTTCTCCTTGATCCGGCCGATCACCGCCAGTGCCTGCTGCAGTTCATCGGCGTCAATGCCGCGAGTGGCATCGACGCGCAGCTCGCGTGCAATCAATTCCATGTCGTCAATGATGCCGCGTGCCTGTTCGGTCGGATAAAGCTGCCAGGCGCGGCGATCTTTCGGGTCGGGGCGTCGCTCGACAAAACCGGCGGCCTGCAGCCGGTCAATCACACGACCTACCGCAATGGGCTCCATCTCGAGAAACTCGGCCAAGTCGGTCTGGCGCAATCCTTCGCGGTGATATAAAACCTTGGTAGCCCGCCACTGCGCTCGCGTCAGGCCGAACTTGACCGCGCGGCGGTCGAAATGCTTTCGGAAAAGCAAAGTGACATCGCTGAGCAGGTAGCCAAAGGAGATATCTTCCGTCTTTGCCATACGCTGTAGAGTCCTTTGCGGGTAGTGGAGCATAAGGCGCCGCCGGAACCGATGCCATGCCTATTCAGATAATCGCCGCCGACATTACCCGACTGGCGGTTGACGCCATTGTCAATGCGGCCAACCCCAGTCTGCTGGGCGGCGGCGGTGTGGACGGTGCGATCCACCGCGCCGCCGGCCCCGCGTTGCTGCAGGCCTGTCGTTCCCTGCCGGAAACGTTGCCCGGCGTGCGCTGCAACACGGGTGAAGCGTGCATCACGCCCGGCTTCGACCTGCCCGCCCGCTACGTCATCCATACGGTCGGTCCGATCTGGCACGGCGGCGGCGCCGGGGAAGCCATGCAGCTCGATCGTTGCTACCGCTCGTCGCTCCACATCATGCGGACGCACCGCCTGCACACGATCGCGTTTCCGGCAATCAGCTGCGGCGTGTACGGGTATCCTGCCGCGCTCGCGGCACCCATCGCCATCACCGCGATGCTGCAGGAGCCTAGCGATCATGCGTCCCTCGATATGACGTTGTGCTGCTTCAGTGACGCCATGCGGGAGGTATTCCAGCAGGCGCTCAATGCAGCTTGAACGGATACAAGGGTGGCAAGTCATCGCTTCCGTTGCTGTCGTTAACCACGCGCCAGACGAAACCCCGTTTGAATGCATCGGCCAGCGCGGGGCCGCTGCCGGAAATTGGTGCGCTGGCATAGTGGCTTTGCTGCAGGTTGCTGATCGCCGCGCGCTGAGCGGCATCACCCAGCAGCCCGGCCAGCTCACCAAGGTTCTGGATCGCCGGCCGCTCAACGCGTGCCCAAGCCAGCAGGCTGCGCATCTGCAATGCCGTGTCTTCGCCCTGCGCTGACGAAAGAAAGGCCAGCCGGGCATCGCGTGTCGATGGATAGGCCGCACCCTGCGCCATCAACGTCGGCGGCGACGATTTGGTGCGATGTCGCCATAGCCACCACGCCAGCATGCTGAGCAACCACAGGCCGACGCTGCCGATGGCGATCCAGCGCCATGGAATGGTCGGCGGCGAACCGGCCAACTGGGTCGATGGTGTGGTCGGCAGTACTGGTGATACCGCTGACGGACTGGCCGTATGGACGTCCAAACTGCCAATCGCAGGCAGCACGTTTATGCTGTGTGCTGGAATCTGTGCCACCTCCATGCGATCGGTTTGCACGTTCCACCATTTCAGGCTGGTGGCGGGTATGGTCAGCACGCCGGCCTGCTGCGGCACAATCGCAAACGCCTGCTGTTTCTGGCCGATAACCCATGGGCCGTCGTTGCGATTGCTGCTGGTCGGCTTGTCCGGATAGATCATTGCGCCGCCCAGCGCCGGCAGGCTGAGTGACGGAAGCGTTTCCGCGGGCAAACCGGTGGCCTGCAGGCTCATCGTGAGATTGATTGGCTGACCGACCCTGACCTGATTTTGTCCACTGTGAGCTTGTGCATCGGGCACCCCGTCCATGGTCAGGGTGAGCTGACGCGCCGGCAACCAGGTGCTGCTACCCCAGTTGGGCGGTATTTCCTTGACGTTTATAGTCAGCGCGGGCGCACTGGCCGATACCGGCTTGCTCGCGCCGAAGAAACTGTCCGGATCGTTGGGATCGTCCGCCACGCCCTGGAAATTCATCGCCGGTATTTCCAGGCGACCAGGGTGCTGCGGCGTCAACGCATACCGTCGTTCGAGTACGTGGTATGGATGGCCATCGCGTTCGACGGAATAGTTGACGTCCGCACCGGTCTGGCTGATCTGCACGCCGGGGAGCTGCGGCGCATCGAGCGATCCCTGGCTGATGTTGACACTGAAAAACAATCGCGCGACATAGCTCAGCTGTTGGCCGACATAGCCGCTGTTTGGCTCGACCTGTGCCTCCATGAATACTTCGCGATGGCCCGCGGCTGCACTGTCTGCGGGATTGGCGGAAGTCACGTCCAGTTGCAGCGGCGCTGTCTGGCCACCGGCTATCGCCAATGCGGGAATTTGCAGCACACCGGCATGCTTGGGACGCAGTACGAAACCCACCGTGACATTCGACGTCGCCACGCCATTGATGACATTGAGACTGTTGCTCTCCGAACTGTCCATGACATCGAAATCATTGCTCAGCGCGGAAACATCCGGCATGGCCACATTTCCCGCATCTCCCTGAATTTGCACATTCAAGGTCACGGTTTCGCCCAGTGCCACCCGGCTGCGATCCAGCGTTGCCTGCACTTGCGCCGATACGGGCAGAGCGAACAATGCGAGCAGACACCAGGCGAGAATCTGTCGGTACATCATGGCTGATTATCCGGTTCGGGTATGCCGCCGTGGCGCTGCAGATATTCCAGTTGAAATTTGCGCCGCAGCAGCGCACCGGGATCATCGGGCACGCGCTGAATGGCCTGGCGCAGGTCGGCCGGCAGCTTGGCATTCGGATCGTCCTTCGACATTTCACCCAGCTGGTGGGTCGGCGGCGATGGCTCCTGTGCGGGCTTCGCCTGACCGGCGAGCGCCTGATCCATTTGCTTCTGCAACGCCTGCTGCGCCTTTTCGGCGCTGGCTTTCTGCTCTGCCTGCTGCTCAGGCGTGGGCGCTTTGGGCGGCTGGGACGACGACTCAGCTGGCGAAGAGGGCTTGTCCGTTTGATCGGGCTTTGCCGCACCAGGTTTTGACGGATCAGGTTTTGAGGAATCCTGCGGCGACGGCTGCTGCTTTTCGGGCTGGCCATTCTGGCTGGATGCGTCAGACGGTTTGTCGGGCGGCGGCGTCTGATCCGGCTTCTGGGACGAGCCAGACTGGCCGTCCTTGCCCTGTTGGTCCGGCTTGGGCTGGCCGTTGCCACTGTCGGATTTTTTTGGATCCCCGGAACCCTGCTTTTGTGAGGAATCCTTGTTTTTTTGCTGGGGGTTCTTTTGATCGGCGTCTTTCTGGCCTTTGTCCGGCTGTTTTTTATCCTGCTGCTTTTGTTGCTTCAGCCAGTCCTCTACCGCCTTCAGATTGGCCGCGGCATCGGCGTTGGCCGGATCAAGTTTCAACGCCTGCGTGTACGCGTCGATAGCGGGCTTGTACTGGCCCTGTTTGGCCAATGCATTGCCACGGTTGTACGCCGCGTTGCTGCCTGAAACTGGCTGTAGCACTTTGGCCGCTGCGGCGTAATCAGCGGCACGATAGTCGGCGGCGCCGCGCCAGGCGTTGTCACGCGCAAGCTGTTGTGCCTGCTTGGCCGGGCCGTTTTGTCGAAGTATCTGCGCGGCCTGCTGGTCCGGGCGCTGCCAAAGGTCGCGCCAGCTGGTCGCTTCCGCGCGGGTCGGCAGCAGCGGCAGCAAGACCAGCGGCAGCAGCAACAGCCAGCCGCGGCGAAACGCGAACGGTACGAGCAAGAGTAATGGCAGCAGCAGCCACGGGCCACGATCCTGCCACTCGTCGCCAAACTGTCCTGTGGCCGCTTGGGCCAAGCCGCCGTGCAGCTCGCCTTTCAAGGCATCGACATCGGCCTGGTCGGCAGTCATCGGCGTGTAGCGGCCTCCGCCGGCGGACGCGAGCGCGGCGAGCGCCGAGTCGTTGCGCGCGGCAAGCACGATATGATTTTCGTCGTCGTGCAAAAAGCCGCCGTTTGCCTGCGGCACCGGTCCACCCTGGGTGGTGCCCACGCCGAGTACCGATATCCGCACGCCATCCACGCGCGCCGCGCGCGCCGCCACATCGGCAGCCGCATCGGCCTGGTCGGTGATCAATACGAGCGAGCCTCCCGACACATTGGCGTCGTGGATCAACGCCGCGCCGCGCTGAATCGCCAGCGCCGCATTGTTGCCGTCCACCGGCATCGTATCAGGGCTCATCGCATTGAGCAGGTCGTTGAGGCTGCCGGCGTCAGAGGTCAACGGTGCGACGACAAACGCCTCGCCGGCGTAACCAATGAGCGCATTCAGACCCTCGCGATTTGCTGTCAGCAGATCGTGCGCCTTGTAACGCGCGCGATCGAGTCGGCTGGGCGCGACGTCGCGCGAAAGCATGTCCTGCGACAGCGAGATCGCCACCACCTGCGCGGCCCGATTCGCGTATAGCGGCTGCGCCACGCGATTCCACGTCGGACCGGCCAGCGCCAAAGCAGCCAGTGTCCATCCCAACGCAAACAAACTCGCCGGCACACGCCGACTGACCGCCTTTCCGCGCAGCAAGTGAGGCAGCAGCTCGGCATCGACCAGCCGCGATAATTCGATGGACACAGCGCTACGCTGAAAGGCCATCCAGAAAATAATCGGCAGCGCAGCCAGCGCCAGCAGCCACAGCGGCTGCAAAAAATGAAATTGATGCATTGCCTCGCTCATGCGCGTCGTCCTTGCGCAGCGCCAAACCAACGCGGAGCTGCTGCCAACAGCAGCAGTACGATGGCAAGACAAAACGGCCAGCGAAACAGCTCGTGCCGCGGTCGCAACGTCGGGCCTTGCTGAGGCATCGGCTCGAGCGCATTGATGGTGCGATAGGCGTCGGCCAAGGCATTGCTATCAGCGGCGCGAAAAAAGCGCCCGCCGGTTTCGTCAGCAATCTGGGTCAGCATACTGGCGTCAAGGTCGGCCGACGGATTGACCATCTGACTGCCGAAAAAGCCCTGCACACGCATCTGCGTCGCACCAATCCCGATCGTGTAAATGCGCACCCCGGCCGCTTTGGCGGCCCGCGCCGCCTCACGCGGCTCGATGCTGCCGGCGTTGTTGACACCGTCGGTAAGCAGCACCAGAACGCGCGCCTGCTGCGGTAACGCCGACAACCGCTTTACCGCCACCGCGATAGCATCGCCGATCGCGGTTTCCGTACCGGCCAACCCGACCGTCGAGCCCTGGAGCTGCGCGCGCACGGCCGAGAGATCAAACGTCAGCGGCGTCACCAGAAACGCCTGGCTACCGAACAGGATCAAACCCATCTCATCGCCGCGACGACGGCTGATGAAGTCACCGGCAATCGCCTCAACCGCGCCGAACCGGCTGACCGACTGACCGGCCAGCTGCATGTCTTCAGTGGCCATGCTGCCGGACAGATCCAACGCCAGCATGACTGCCCGGCCGCTACGCTGCTGCGCCTCCGGCGGCCCGATCCATTGCGGTCGAGCCGCCGCGGCCAGCAGACTCAGCCACGCTAGCGCCAGCAACCATGGCGTGATGCCGGGCGAAGAACCTTGTACCGCCTGGGTTAGCCGAATCCCGGGCTGCGGCAAATGCAGCGCCTGCCCCGGTGGCGCGCGACGCAACATGCGCCATAGCAGCCAAGGCAAGGGCAGCAGCACGATCAGCCAGGGCCACGCGAACGCCGTCATTCGCCCAATCCTTTTTTACGGTCGTCACTACGGACACGCTTCCATTTGGCCGGCTTCAGCGCCAGTTGCAGCCATCGCCGCACGGCGCTGGCCGCGGCGGAGTGATCAAACGTTCCCGGCGCGCGATAGATCGCCTGCTCCAGCGACATCAATTGCTCCAGCGTCGCCGCGTCCACCGGAACGCGAGCCAGCGTCTGCCGCCAGGCATCGCCACGCTGCTGCGTCGCCCGAATGTCATGCCGACGCGCAACGCGGCGCAGTAATTGATGCATGGCGCCGACAAACGTCGCGAGATCGCCATCGCGCCTATAGATATCCGCCAGATGATCGAGCTCGGCCAGTATGCGAGCATGCCGCTGCAACTCACGGCGATGACGTCGCCACAGCAGCCAGCCGGCGATGGCTAACGACAGCAACAGCCCGAGCAGCATCCACCAGCCCGGCGCCGGTGGCCACCACGAGGGATCGGGCGGCAGGTGTATGTCTCGCAGCACCGGCCCTTGCGGGTTCGCTGCTGCTGACGATGGCGTTGCGGGCGCGCTCGCGATCACTAGGCCCGTCTCGCGCTCAACAAGCCGACGATGACGTCGAACGGGTCATCAACGGTGTCGATAGTGGCGCTACGCAAACCCGTTGATTTCGCCAACTCAACAAGGCGCGCGGGGCCGGCGCCGACCGCACGTTGAAAATCCTGCCGCTGGCGCTCCGATTGCAGCACTACCTCATTACGCTCGCCGGATTGCTCCATGGCATAGCGTCCCGGTGGAACCAGCGAAAGCTCGAGCGCGTCGGCCACAACCAGCACGCTGACTGCGGCCCGATGACCGAGGTCGAGAAGATGTTGGCGAGCCGATGCGTCAACGCTGAATCCGTCGCTGATCAACAACACGCGACTGGCTCCATGCCGCAACCGGCTGGCGCGGATCAGCGCATCGGCAAGCGATTCATCGTGCGCTTGCGTCCGCGGCTGAAGCGGTGTTTTTGCATCCCACTCGGCCAGCGCACCGCATACTGCCAGCGCGCCGCGAGGTCCGGGCAAGGGGCGTACCAGCGAATCCATTTCACCAAACGCCATGACGCCAACGCGCTCGCCGGCTTTCGCGGCATACCAGGCGGCACAGGCCGCCGCTCGCGCCGCCTGCACAGACTTAAAGCGAACGCGTGTGCCGAACTGCATGCTGGCATGGATATCTATCAGGATAAGCAGCGAGCCTTCGCGATCTTCCTGAAAAAGCTTCGTGTGCAGCTTGCCGCTGCGCGCAGTAAGCCGCCAGTCAAGGCGACGAATATCATCACCCGCCTGATAGACGCGCGATTCGGCGTAATCCATGCCTCGGCCATATAGACGGCTGGACTGCTGACCGCTGCGAGCGGAACGACTGACCTGGGGTACCAGCCGAGCTTTTCCCACCCGCGCGCGCAGCGCAAGCAACTCGGCCAGCGAAACCCGCGTGCGGCCATCGACGGATTGCGACATCGCAACACTCACGGCAGCGGCACGAGATCCAGCAGGCGGGCGATCACGAGGTCCGGCCGCACGCCTTCGGCCTCGGCCTCATAGCTGAGCAACACGCGATGCCGCAGCACTTCGTGGGCGATGCTGTGAATGTCCTCAGGCAATACATAGTCACGCCCCGCCAGCCATGCTTGAGCCCGCGCGCAACGATCCAGCGCAATGGTTGCTCGCGGACTGGCGCCCCAGGCGATCCAGCGCTTCAGCTCGGGCCCGTAGCGTCCCGCGTCGCGCGTGGCCAGCACCAGCTGGGTGAGGTACTCCTCAAGTGCTGGCGCCATATGGACGGCCATCGCCGCATCGCGCGCAGCAAATACGTCAGCCTGACTCATCAGCGCGGGCGATGCCGAAGGCGTATGACCTCGGTTTGCCGCCTGGCCGCGTACCAGGCGAAGAATCGCCAGCTCGGCGACGGCGTCGGGATAACCGATGGTCACATGCATCAAGAAGCGATCCAGCTGCGCTTCCGGCAGCGCAAAGGTGCCCTCCTGCTCGATCGGATTCTGCGTGGCCATCACCATGAACAAGTCGGGCAGATGCCAGGTGCTGCTGCCGACGGTGATCTGCTGTTCTGCCATGGCTTCGAGCAAGGCCGACTGCACCTTGGCCGGCGCACGATTGATCTCGTCCGCCAAAACGATATTGTGAAACAGTGGGCCACGCTCGAATTCGAAGCCGCCGCTCTGTGGGCGAAACACGTCCGTGCCCGTGAGGTCCGCCGGCAGCAGATCCGGGGTGAACTGCACGCGGTGAAAGTCCGCCTCGATCCGCGCTGCCAGTGCTTTGACGGCGGTGGTCTTGGCCAGACCCGGTGCGCCTTCAACCAGCAAGTGACCATCTGCCAGCAGGGCCACGAGCAGACAATCAATCAAATGCGGCTGGCCGATAATGCAGCGCTGCAGATCATCGCGCAGCGCCGAAAAAGCCTGTTGCAACCGGTTCGCCGGCACTGTTTCTGGTGTATCCATCGTCAATTTCCAATCTCAAAGCGGGTCGTTGGCTGCCGCTGAAGCAACACATGCAGCGCAGGCAACGTGCCTATGACCATGCTCAGTGCGGAAAGTTTAATTCATGGGTGAGTTCAACCCATCCCAAAGAAAAGAGGCGGCCTGAGCCGCCTCCTTTTTCGACATCCTTCAGAACATTACTGCAGGGTTTCGCTCAGGATACGCGGCGTCACGAAGATCAGCAGCTCAGCTTTGCTGCTGGTACGTGAGCTCGATCGAAACAGCGCGCCAAGGATTGGGATATCACCCAGACCAGGCACCTTGACCGTGGAATCGCTGTTGTTGATTTCGTAGATGCCGCCGAGCACGACGGTCTGACCATTATCGACCAGAGCCGAGGTATTTACCGAGCTCGTATTGATGGTAGGCACCTGACCGCTGCCCGGAACGGTGATATAGCCCGCCAGCGCGTCCTTGGTCACGTTGATCAGCAGATAGACCCGATTGTCGGCGGTAATTGTCGGCGTGACCTTGAGCTCAAGCACAGCGTCTTTGAACTGCACCGTCGCCGTACCGCTGCCGGCGGTGCTGCCCGTGCTGTTCTGATAAGTCACATAGCCGATTTCCTGGCCCTGCCTGATGTCGGCCTCCTGCTGATTGGCGGTGATGACCCGTGGGCTTGAAATTACCTCGCTGCGTCCTTCAGTCTGCGCCGCCTGGAGTTCCAGATCGACCGCGTAATTGGCGCCAAGAATAGCCAGCCCGAAGCTGCCGGCACTCGTCGCTGCAGGTAGATTCACATTAAGCCCACTGGCCGTGCCGTTGCCGTTATCGCTACCTCCTATTGACACCACATTGCCTCCGCCTGTACCCGACGCGAGGGCCGTTCCAGCAGCGGTGGAATTCGCAAAAGCCGTATTGTTCTGCCTACCGCTGATGCCGAACTTGGCGCCAAGATCTCGTTCAAAACTGTCATTAGCCACCACCAGCCGCGATTCGATCAGTACCTGCTGGACCGGCTTGTCGAGTACCGCTATCAGCTCATGCAACTGCTTGATTTTTTCCGGCGTATCGTTCAACAGCAGCGTGTTGGTTCGGACGTCGAACGAAACGCTACCGCGGTTGGAAAGGAAACCGTGCTGACTGCTGGAACTGGTACCGCCTCCACTCGCCTGTAGGCTGCCGGTGGTTAACAGCTTGGCGATATCCGACGCTTTGCCATAGCTGATCGGCACATAGTCGGTAATGAGTTCAGCTGTGTCCTCTGCCTTCAGCTTGGCGTCGGCGATATCCTGCTCGTACTTGGCCAGTTCGGCCTGGGGTGCAATCCAGACAACGTTACCGTCTCGGCGTTTGTCCAGGCTCTTGGCGCGCAAAATAACGTCCAATGCCTGATCCCAAGGCACATTGTCCAAGCGAAGGGTGACACCACCGGTAACGCTATCGGATGCGACAAGGTTTAGCCCAGACTCATCCGCGATCAGCTGCAGGGCTGAGCGAACGGGAATATCCTGGAAGTTAAAGGTCGCGCGCTTGCCTGTGTAAACCGGCTGCTGATTCGCCTTGCTCAGCGCATCCGGCTTGGCATCGGCCTTTCTCGGGGCCACTTCAACGATATATTGGCCAGGCGTCTGATAAGCCGAGGTGTTGATATTGCCCGTGACAGCGATCTGGATATGTGCACCACCGCCCACTCCGGCCTTGGTGACGATGGATTGCACTGGCGTGGCGAAATCCAGCGTGTCCAGTCGTTGCGCGAGATTCGCCGGCAAACGGGCGTGATCGATATTGACGTCGACCATATCGCCGGTGTGGGTCATCTGTTCGTTCGCGCCGTCACCGCTAAAGCTGATGACCACCCGGCCCTCGCCGTTGCTACCACGGCGAAAATCGATATTCGAAATCGTCGGCCCATTCATCGACGAGGGCAGCGCTTTCGAAGGATCGACCATGGCCACCGTGGTAATTGCCTGATCGGAAGACCCGTTGTTGATGGTCAGCAGCAGGCTATGACCTTCGACACGCGTGCGGTAGGTCGACTCCCGGGTCAGCTCTACCACGACCCGCGTGCGACCACCCGCCGTGACGGCGGACACGCCCGAGGTTGAACCTTTGCCGATATCGATATGCCGCGCCGATGCGTTGTCGGTGTCCGCAAAATCGACCGCGATGCGCGGCGGGGTGCCGGTGGTGAAAATCTTGGGCTGCGGCACTGGCCCCGTCCCAAAGTCCATTTTCAGTTCGACGTTGCCGCCGGGCAGCGCCTCGTAGCTGATGTTTTTCAGCGTCGTGCCGGCCGCTAGCGCGGTGCTGGCCCAGCCGGACCCAGCCAGCAGCAGACCCATCAAGATGTAGTGACTTGCATGGCGCATGACGCGGCCCCGAAAGATTTGAATTTGGTTGGTCATTGCATCAGCCCCTGTGTTTCCTATTGCCCGGCAAGGGCGATGCTGGCGGGACGTTCCATCCAGCCACCATTACCGTTAGATACCAACTCGACCAGATCGATGTGGTCATCGCTGATAGCGGTGACGTGCCCATAATTCTGGCCCATGTATTCGCCTACGCGGACGCGGTGAATGACGCCACCGGTATCCTTGATCAACACTTCGACGTTGCTGCCGGTACCGACCGTACCGACCATTTTCAGACTGTCCAGCGCAAAAAACTCCAGCGGCTGTTTGGCACGATTCGCGTCCGGCCGAGGTCCGCTGTTACTCGAGCTCGGCTCGGATTCGGCCAGGCTTGGGCTGAACGGGTCGCGGGCGCTCTCGTCGTCATACTTGAACGTCTCGAACGTTTTTATTACCGGTAGCGGCGGGATCGGCGCACCTTTTTTGGCCTTTTCCTGGGCAATCCAGTCTCGCAGGTCTGACGTGCCGCGCGTGCAGCCAGAGAGCATCAAGGCAATTGCAAGCATCAGCAAAAACCTGATGGCGGACGCTGGGTTGATGGCAGTAACCTTTTTCATTTCTGCCCTCCCGGCGGAGCCGTGGCCGGCGTTTTGGAGGCGGCACCGCTTTCTTCGTCATCGAGATAACGGTAGGTTTTCACCGTGCCCTGGAGCACCAGCTGGCCATCGCCGGCCACGCCGTTTTTCGGGGCGGATTTTGGCGTCAACGACACATCGTGCAAAGTCAGAATCACCACGCGCGGCAATGAGGCAACGCCGCTGATGAAGGCGCCAAATTGGTGATACGTACCTGACAGGCGCAGCGTGATCGGCTTTTCGGCGTAGAAATCCTTGCTCGTCTCAGGACCGGGCTGAAACAGCTCCGGCTGAAGACCCGCGCTTTGCGCCGTTTGCGAAATATCAACCAGCAGCGCCGGCATTTCGGTTTTACCCGGCAGCTGACGCAGCAGCTGGCGCAGCATGTCCTGCATCTCGTCGAGCTGCTGCTGCAGGGGCTCGAGATTGACCGCCTTGGCCTGCTTGGTCGAGAACTCCTGTTTCAGCTGATCCTCTTTGCCGGCCAGCGTGGTCAGGTTGTCCTGCTGGTCGCTGATAAAGAAATACCAGCCGATTAGCACGATGATGAGGAAAAGCAGTGCAGTAAAAAACATTTTTACTGACTGCGGCCAGCCACCAATATTGTTGCGGTCGAGGTTGCGAAGATCGTTGAACAGCTTCATGGCTTCGCCCCCGCCGGCGACGCGGCGCTGGTGGGTTTGGCCGGCGCTGCCGGGCTGCCGATTGGAAGCGAGGTTCCCGCTACAGGCGCCGCGCCAGTTCCAGCCTGGTCAGGCTTCGGCTGGGTCAGCGCGATGTCCAGGCCGAACGTATACGGCATGCGCGTGACTTCGGTGCTTTTCTCGGACTTGCGCAGATCCGTTCGACCCAACCAGGGCGAGGCTTCGATGTTGCGCATGTATTCGGCCACGCTTGCGTTGGATTGCGCCACGCCGTCAAGCGACATCGACTGGCCGTCCTGCTTAAGACCGGTCAGGCGCGCGCTGGCGGGAATGGTTTTCACTAATTCATCGAACAGATGCACCATCTGCGAACGATCGGCCTGCAGCTGCTCGATGATCTGCTTGCGCGCTAGCAGGTGGTCGCGGACTGTTTCCAGATCCTTGATCTTGGCGATACGCACATCGACCTGCTGGATCTCGTTCTGCAGGAGGGTATTGCGATCATTCTGGTTGTCGATGCGTTCGCCCATCCAGAAACCCCACAACAGCAGGAAAAGAACGCCCGCCGCGAAGGAAGCGCCCAGCTGGATATAAAACTCGCGTTCCCGCTGCTTGCGCCGTGCGGCGCGATGCGGAAGTAGATTGACCTTTGCCATCAGTCGAAGCTCCTGAGCGCAAGGCCTACCGCGATCATCAGCGCCGGGGCATCCTGCGCCAGCGACTGTGCCTGTACCCGCGGCGACAGCGACATCCGAGCCAGCGGGTTGGCGATGATGCAGGGCACACCAAGCTGATCTTCCAGCATGGCGCCAAGACCCTCGATCGAGGCGCAACCACCTGCCAGCACGACCTGATCGACCTTGCTGTATTCGCTACCGGCGAAAAAGAACTGAAGCAGACGGCTGATCTGTTGAATCAGGGATTCCTTGAACGGCTCCAGCGCCTCGCTTTCATAGGACTCGGGCAGACCGCCCTTGCGCTTGGCCCGACCGGCCTCTTCATATGACAAGCCGAAGCGGCGCATGATTTCGTCCGTCAGCTGCTTGCCGCCGAAGACCTGCTCGCGCGAATAGATGGTGCGCTGGTTGCGCAGCACCGACAGCGTGGTCATGGTCGCGCCCACATCCACGATGGCCACCAGTGCGTCGCGACTGACGCTCAGCTGGTCGGCGACCATGGCAAAGGCGTTTTCCATGGCAAAGGCTTCAATATCAATGACGCCCGCGGTGAGACCGCCCAGATCCAGAGCGGCTACGCGCATGTCCACGTTTTCGGTGCGCGAGGCGGCCAACAGTACGTTATTCATGTCCGGGTTGTCGCGAACCGGCCCGACGACTTCGTAATCCAGGCTGACTTCGTCAATCGGATAGGGAATGTACTGGTTGGCCTCGACCTGAATCTGACCCTCGAGGTCATCTTCAGACAGATCGCTGGACATCGGGATGATGCGGGTGATCACTGCGGAACCGGCTACGGCGGCCGCTCCGTGCTTGATCTTGGAACCGGAGCGAGCCAGTGCGCGCCGAATGGCGTCGCCTACGGCCTCGACCTCAACAATGTTTTTCTCCACCACGGCATTGGGTGGCAGCGGCTCGACCGCGTAGTGTTCCACGCGAAAACGGCCGCCCGCCTGGCTGAGCTGCAGCAGCTTGACGGCAGTCGAACTGATGTCGACACCAATCAGTGCCGGCTTCTTGGGTGTAAAAAGCCCCACGGTGTTTCCCCCTGACCACTTGGCGCCCCTAACCAGAATCCTGGAGGGATGCGCAATGGCATTAAATCGAAAAATTAACGCAATGGCAACGGTCTACGTGAACTTTCTCAACTAATTGTCGTGATGTCCACCACATTCATTGAATGACCCGCTTGCGACGGGTTCTGGTTTTTCGAGGCACCGATCATGCCAAACGGCCTCCTCGCTCTATACTCCGGCATGTTTAGACTCAGGTTTAGCTACCCGCCACCATGCGAATTTTGAAGCGACTGTTGCGCTGGGCACTGATCCTGGCTTTTTCCGGCATGCTCCTGGTGGTGCTTGCCGTCGGCGTAGCGTACTGGTTGATCGCGCCGCGGCTGCCTTCGGTGGCCGTGCTGAAGGATTACCACATGCAGGTACCCCTGCGCGTGCTGACCGCCGATGGCAAGTTGATTGCGAGTTTTGGCGAAACCCGCCGTATTCCGGTGGCTATCGCCAATGTGCCTGATCAGCTCAAGCACGCGGTATTGTCGGCCGAGGATGCGGATTTCTATCACCACCCCGGCGTCGACTGGCATGGTCTGGCGCGCGCGGGCTGGCACGTTGTCGCCACTGGCGGTGACAAGGGGCCCGGCGGCTCGACCATCACCCAGCAAGTCGCCCGGAATTTTTTCCTGAGCCCTGAAAAGCTTTACTCGCGCAAGCTGACCGAGATTTTCATTGCGCTGCGCATCGAGCACGAGCTGGGCAAGGACCAAATTCTCGAGCTGTACCTCAACAAGATGTTTCTCGGCCACCGCGCTTACGGCGTAGGTGCGGCGGCGGAGTATTACTACGGCAAGACGCTGGATCAGCTCAGCGTGGCCGAATGCGCCCTGCTGGCCTCGACCTTCCAATTGCCTTCGGTCGTGAATCCGCTCAACAGCCCCGCTCGCGCCATCGCGCGGCGTAACTGGGTGCTGGGCGAGATGCTCAAGCACGGCTATATCTCCAAGCCGGTTTACCAGGAAGCCATCAACGAGCCCAATCGCGCCTTCCCGCATGAACAGACCATCGAAGTGGACGCGCCCTACCTCGCGGAGATGGTTCGCCGACAGGTGCTGGATCGCCTGGGTAACCAGGCGCTGACTGAAGGCTATGTCGTCAAGACCACCTTGCAGAGCGATCGCCAGAAGGCCGCTGTTGCCTCGCTGCGCAACGGGCTCATTATTTATGACCATCGCCATGGCTGGCGTGGACCGGAGGGCCATCAGGATCTGGCAGCCGATGCCGGCAATGCCGATTATGACCGCGTGCTGGCCGCTTACTTTACCATTTCGGGCATGCAGCCCGGCCTGGTGGTGGCCAGTGACGAGAAACAGGCGACCATCTATCTAAACGCCAATCAGAGCGTGCCGCTGGATCTCTCAGCCATGAGCTGGGCACGGCCGCATATCGACGATGACCGCGTCGGTGCAGCGCCCACCACTGTCAGCAAGGTGCTGAAACGTGGCGACGTGGTGCGCGTGTCGCGCGATGACAAGGGCGAGTGGCAGCTCGACCAGATTCCGCGGGCGCAGTCGGCACTCACCTCGATCAACCCCGAGGATGGCGCTGTCCGCGCCCTGGTCGGCGGCTTCAATTTTGCGCTGAGCAAGTTCAATCGTGCCGTGATGGCGGCACGTCAGCCAGGCTCGAGCTTCAAACCGTATTTCTACTCGGCCGCCTTTGAGCGAAGCTTTACGCCCGCCTCGATCATCAACGATGCGCCACTGGCCCTGCCTGACCCGTCGCGCCCCGACGGCATCTGGACACCGTCCAACGATGACGGCAAGTTCGCCGGGCCCATGCGCCTGCGCGAAGCACTAGTGCAGTCGAAGAATCTGGTCTCGGTTCGGCTGCTTGACGCGATCGGCGTGCGCTACGCTCGCAATTACGTCACGCGTTTCGGCTTTTCGCTAGATTCGATCCCCGCCAACCTGACCATGGCGCTGGGCACGGCCTCGGTGTCACCCATGAGCATGGCGCGTGGCTACGCCGTGTTTGCCAACGGCGGCTATCTGGTCACGCCGTACTTCATCAGCGAGATTGATGATCGCAGCGGCAAACCGGTGTATGTGGCCAACCCGGCGCGGGCCTGCCTCGATTGCCAGGAGCGTCTGCTGGAGACGAGTCCGCCGGGTCCACCGCCGGCCGACATGCTCAAGACCCCGGCCAACGACGTCGCGGTGTCTACGTCAGCGGCGCCCGCGTCGGCCAGCAGCATTGACGGCTCGGGTATCGCCGTTCTGCCTGCCGATGTGCACAATCAGAATGCACATCCGCCCGTGCTGGCGCCGCATGTCATCGATATTCGCAATGACTATCTGCTCACGTCGCTGATGAAGGACGTGATCCTGCGCGGCACCGGTTCGGCAGCCAAGTCACTTAACCGCACCGACCTGGCCGGCAAGACGGGCTCCACCAACGATCATCGCGACGCTTGGTTTGTCGGCTTCAATGGCGACCTTTCCACGGCGGTGTGGGTCGGCTTTGATGATTACGCTTCGCTGGGCCACGGTGAGTTCGGCGCCAAGGCGGCCCTGCCGATATGGATGGACTACATGGGCGAGGTGCTCAAGGGTCTGCCGATGAACACATTGCCAATGCCGCCGGGGATCAGTACGGTATTGATAGACCGCAACAGCGGCCTGCCGACCGCACCGGGCGATCCCAACGGCATCAATGAAGTTTTCAAAGTGGAGGATGTTGATCGCCTGCGCACTCAAGCCACCCAGCAGCAGGAGCAGGACCAGCAGCACGCCTACGATATTTTCTGAATCGCCACTAGCGTGACCACCGTGTCCAACGGTGTGTCTACGACCGGCAAAACCGATGAGGAGCGTGTCATGTCCCGAGGCGAACACCACCGCATCCACGCGCAAGACCGACTGCAGCGCAGTCGCCTGCGCATTGCCCAGGAGGCCGCTCGCCTGATGAGCGAGCACGGCATCCGCGATTTTCATCACGCCAAGCTCAAGGCCGCCGAAAGGCTTGGGATACTCGATACCCAGGCGCTGCCGCGTAACCTGGAAATCGAGGAAGCGCTGCGTGAACATCAGCGTCTGTTTCTCGCCGACAGCCAGCCCAAATCGCTGCGCCAGCGGCGCGAAGCTGCGGTCGAAGCGATGCGTTTTCTATCAGCGTTTGAGCCACGTCTGGTCGGCGCGGTGCTTGAAGGAACGGCTGACACTCACTCCGCCGTTTGCCTGCACGTATTCAGCGATGACCCGGACGCCGTAAGCCTGTATCTAAGCGACCAGGGCGTGCCGCTTGAAACGCAAACACGCAGGCTGCGCACCAAGCGGGACGAGCAGGCAGAGTTTCCCGTCCTGCTGTTTGCTGCCGACGAGTTGCCCTTTGATCTGACCGTGCTGCCGCTTGATTCCCTGCGTCAGGCTCCGCTGGATCGACGCGCCGATGACACGCCGATGCGCCGGGCCACGTTGACGCAAGTCGAAATACTGCTGGCCGAAAACGATGACGATGCTTTCGAGCAGAGGCTGTCTGCCGCACTGCGCTGAAGATTGCGTTCTTCCTCCGAACTCATCGCTGGCATACCCAGTGCACTCATAAAAAACGCCCGGGCAACCGGGCGTTTTTTCATATCACTGAAGAAGAAAGCTCAGCGTCAGGCCTTGGGAGCGTAATCGCGAACATCGGCGCCGGTATAGATCTGACGCGGGCGCCCGATGCGTGACCCGGGGGTCTCGTGCTGTTCGATCCAGTGCGCGATCCAGCCGGACGTACGCGCGATAGCGAACATCACCGTAAACATCTCGGTTGGAATGCCCAGCGCCTTGTAGATGAGTCCCGAGTAGAAATCGACGTTCGGGTACAGCTTGCGCTCGACGAAATAATCATCCTTCAACGCGGCTTCTTCGAGTTTCAGAGCCACGTCGAGCAGCGGATCGTTGACGCCGAGTTCTTCGAGCACCTTGTGGCACATCTCGCGGATGATCTTGGCGCGTGGATCGAAGTTCTTGTAGACGCGATGGCCAAAGCCCATCAGGCGGAAGCTGTCGTTCTTGTCCTTGGCGCGCAACACGGCCTTCTCGACCTGATCCGGCGTGCCGATTTCCTTCAGCTGCTTGAGCACGGCTTCGTTGGCACCGCCGTGAGCCGGACCCCAAAGCGCGGTGATACCCGCGGCTATCGACGCATACGGATTGGCGCCGGTGGAACCGACCAGGCGCACGGTCGACGTCGAAGCGTTCTGCTCATGGTCGGCGTGCAGGATAAACAGCAGGTCCAGCGCCTTAGCGGCAACCGGGCTCATTTCCAGCGGCTCGCTCGGCACTTCAAACATCATGTGCAGGAAGCGATCGACGTAGGCGAGATTGTTGCGCGGGTAGCGCGCCGGCCAGCCAATCGAGTAGCGATAACACGAGGCCGCGATGGTCGGCATCTTGGCAATCAGGCGAATGGCCGCCAGCTTGCGGTCGGCAGGATCATCGACATTCAAGTCATCGTGATAAAACGCCGACAACGAAGCAACGGAGGCGGCCAGCATGGCCATCGGGTGGGCGTCGTGATGGAAGCCCTGGAAAAAATTCTTCTGCGACTCATGCATCATCGTGTGATGCGTAATCTCGTGATCGAAGGCGTCGAATTCCGCCTTGGTCGGCAGCTCACCATTAAGCAGCAGGTACGACACTTCAAGAAAGCTGGATTTCTCGGCCAGCTGATCGATCGGATAACCGCGGTACAACAGCACGCCCTCGTCGCCATCAATATACGTGATCGCACTCTTGGTGCTGGCGGTGCTGCCATAGCCCGGATCGTAGGTAAAATGACCGGTGTCCTTGTAAAGCGTGCCGATATCAACGCACGCGGGCCCGAGCGTACCGCTGATCAGGGGCAGCTCACTACTGCGCTGGTTCGACTCATCAACCAGCTTGACGATCTTGGTATCGGACACGGGTATCTCCTTACATGTGGATCACCACTGGAGCGGCCGCGACGGCGGCACCAGTCGGCGAGGGGAATGCTTGGTCGCTGCGTTGGCGCACCGCAAAGTGCCAGCTACAGCATCAGCGCCGGAGCGCTGTTCAACGCAAATTATCGCATAAGGCCTTGTGAACATTCGATCGCGAATGGGCCGGCCAAGGGCAAAAAAAACGGGGCGAGCCTGCGCTCACCCCGTACTTCACTCTCATCCGATATGGCCAGGTCAATCAACATGGCCACTCAGCAAATTATTCTTTGGCTGCGCCCGCGTAGCGACGGCGGAACTTGTCGACACGACCGCCCACATCAAGCGTCTTCTGCTTGCCGGTGTAGAACGGGTGCGAGTGGCTGGAGATATCCACCTTGACCAGCGGGTACTCGTTACCGTCTTCCCACTTGATCGTTTCCTTGCTGGAAATGGTCGACTTGGTCAAAAACGCAAAGTCAGACGACAGGTCCTGGAAAACGACCGCTCGGTTGTTTGGATGAATATCAGGCTTCATGACAGGCTCTAAAGCGATGGTGACAAGAGCGGTATTGTAACCGGCGTTTGACGGTTACCGCAACCCGCGACGCGACCCGCTTTACTCGGCGACGCCCAGCGCATGACGGACCATGGCGGCAAAGCGGGCCTGATCCACTTCCATCACGATGTCCGCATTGACCGGCCGACCCAGTCGACCGGCCCAGTCGACCACCGTAGCTCCCCGGGTTAGACGGCCATCCAGCTCCACGGCGACCGCGCGTTTCTCGCGGCGCGTGACAATGGCCGGATCGATCGCCACCGCCATCGCCAGCGCATCGGCGGCGATGACTCCGCGCCGACCGTGTTTCGCGTTATAGGCCCGCGCAGTACCCGCGATACGGTTATAGAAATCGGCGCGATGATCGCCGGCTTTCAGCCAACCTTCGAATTCCGTATCGTCGAAGGCATGGCGCAGCGTCGCCTCCCAGTCCACCAGCTCGAACTGCGGAAATGCCTCAAACACCACGTGCGCCGCTTCCGGGTCGAAACCGACATTGAATTCGGCCGGCACCTTGCCGGTATTGCCGTGGCCGGTAACGGCGCCGCCCATCAGCACCAGCCGCTTGACCCGTTCGGGCAGGCTCGGATCGAGCCGCAGCGCGAGCGCCAGATTGGTCAACGGCGCCAGTGCGACCAGGGTAAGTTCGCCCGAATGCTCGCGGGTGAGTCGCAACAAAGCCTGGGCAGCGTGTTCGTCGCTCGGCACTGCCGACGGCTCAGGAAAACCGATGTCACCCAAACCATCCAAACCGTGCACGAAAGCAGCATCCTCTTCCGGCAAACGAACCAGCGGCGTGGCGCAGCCGGCGAATACGGGTGTGGAAACGCCGAGCAGATCGACCAAAGTGCGGGCGTTGCGCACGGTGTGATTCAGCCCGACGTTGCCGGCGGCAATACTCAGCCCGACCACGTCGGCGTGCGCGTGTGCCATGAGAATGGCCAGCGCGTCATCCACGCCCGGGTCGGTGTCGATCAATAGCAGGGGTTTGGACATACGAGGGCTACAGTACAAAGATTGGCCGCACAGCTTAGTAGGCAGCGGCAACGGAGAACAGCTGAGAGCAAGCGCGTACGCTAACTCTTCACTCTCCAACTGACGTCATGCGTGCACGTAACGCGCAGCACTGCCGATCCAGCGCTCGATCAATTGCTCGGTCTGCGCGGGGTGTTCGGCCAGCATGCGTGCACCCACCTGCTGCACGGCAGGCAGCAGGTGCGCGTCGCGCGCCAGATCGGCAATGCGAAAACTCAGCTGTCCGGTCTGACGCGTGCCGAGTACCTCACCGGGACCTCGCAATTCCAGGTCCTTTTCAGCGATGCGAAATCCATCGTTCGTTTCCCGCATGACCTGCAGCCGCTCCCGGGCCATCTGACCCAGCGGCGGCTGATAGAGCAGCACGCAGTTAGAAGCGACAGCGCCGCGCCCGACACGACCACGCAGCTGATGCAGCTGGGCCAGTCCAAGACGCTCGCTGTTCTCGATCACCATCAGGCTGGCGTTGGGCACGTCGACACCCACTTCGATCACCGTGGTGGCAACCAGCACGGACAGCTCGCCGGCCTTGAATGCGTCCATCGCCGCCAGTTTTTCCTTCGGTTTCATGCGGCCATGAATTAGGCCAACCCTGAAGCCAGTGAGCGCCGCCGACAACTCGGCATGCGCCACTTCAGCCGCCTGCGCGCGCAGCTGCTCGGACTCCTCGATCAGGGTACAGACCCAATAGACCTGCCGCCCCTCGCCGCAAGCCGCGTGGATGCGTTCGATCACATCAAAGCGGCGCGCGTTGGAGATCGCGATGGTCTGCACCGGCGTGCGACCCGGCGGCAGCTCGTCGATCGAGGAGACGTCCAGATCAGCGTAAGCGCTCATCGCCAGCGTGCGCGGAATGGGTGTAGCCGTTAGCACCAACTGATGCGGCACCAGGCCGCTGACGTGATCGGCTCCCTTGTCGCGCAGAGCGAGCCGCTGCTGCACACCGAAACGGTGCTGCTCATCGACAACCACCAGGCCGAGCCGGGCAAACGCCACGTCTTCCTGCATCAGCGCATGCGTGCCGATCGCCATCGGTGCACCGTCGGCGATCCGCTGCATGGCAAGCTGCCTGGCCCTGCCCTGCTGCTTGCCCACCAGCCATTCCACTTCGATACCCAGCGGCCGCAGCCAGTGCCGAAAATTGCGCAGATGCTGTTCGGCCAGCAGCTCGGTCGGCGCCATTAGCGCAACCTGCTGACCGGCTTCAATCGCCGCCAGCGCCGCCAACGCCGCAACCACCGTTTTGCCGCTGCCTACGTCGCCTTGCACCAGCCGCAGCATCGGCTTGGCTTGCCCGAGATCACGCTCAACCTCGCCACTGACGCGTTGCTGCGCGGCCGTCAATGTGAAAGGCAGTTCGGCCAGCAGCTGCTGACGCAAATCGCCCTTGCCACCGAGCCGCGGCGCGTGACGGCGTCGCACCGCCGCGCGCATACGCTTGAGGCTCAAATGCTGGGTCAGCAGCTCTTCAAACGCCAGCCGCTGCTGAGCCGGGTGGCTGCCCAGGGTCAGCTGGCCCAAATGCGCATCGGGCGGCGGCCGATGCACATATAGCAGCGCGTCGCGCAGCGACGTCAGCCCGTGTTCGGCGCATAGCTGCTGCGGGATCAGCTCCAGTTGCTCCGAGGACGGCAGCAGCGCAAGCGACTTGGCGATCACGCCCGCCAGACGCTTCGTGCCCAGTCCTTCGGTGGTGGGGTAAACCGGACTCAACAAATCATCGACAATGGCCAGCTCATTTCGGCTGAGGCGTTGATAAGTGGGATGCACCATCTCGAGACCTTGCGCCGCATGGCGAACCTCGCCGTAGCAAAGCACGCGCGCGCCCACCTTCAGCTGCTCGGCCTGCGCCCGATTGAAATGAAAGAAGCGCAGCACCAGCGATTGGCCGCTGCTGTCACCGATGACCGCCTTCAGTTGCGGACGAAAACGAAAGCCGCGCTCTACCGCTTCGACCACGCCTTCAACCTGCGCCCGTTCGCCTACGCGCAAATCGGCGATGGCGGTAACCCGGGTCTTGTCCTCGTAGCGCAGCGGCAGATGAAACCAGAGATCCTGGACGCGCTCCAGACCAATTTTAGCCAGCGTAATCGCCAGCGCCGGACCCACACCAACAAGACTGCTGACCGGCGCCATACCCGGGTCGACAATCGTTGTAGAAGAAGGACGAACAGTTCGCGCGCTCATGCCGGCCAAGCGTAACCGAGCGAGGGGCACCACCGTAAGCCGTACGCCTTGGCAAATGCCGACGAGCTATGTCGGCACTCGCCCCAACTATCGTCAGTCGAGCACCATCACGGCGTCCACTTCGACCTGGGCCGCCTTGGGCAGACCGGAAACTTCAATGGTGGAACGCGCGGGATACGGCGTCTGAAAATATTCGGCCATCACCGCATTCACGGCGGCGAAATGGGCCAGGTCGGTCACATAGATTCCAACGCGCACGATGTGCGCCAGTGAACCGCCAGCGGCCTGTGCCACGGCAGCGAGGTTGTCGAAAACCCGCCGCGTCTGCGCGCTGATGTCGCCGTCTATCAACGCACCGGTAGCGGGATCGAGTGGAATCTGGCCGGAGAAGTACACCGTATTTCCGGCGCGCACCGCCTGCGAATAGGGGCCGATAGCCGCTGGCGCCTGCTCAGTGGCAATGATGCTACGGGACATGGAATTTCCTTGATCTTGGGGAATGAAAAATACGCGGCGTGCCTGGGTGGAAAGATCGAAAACCGGCATACAGCAGATCGGGACGCCGCACGAGCTTTACACCGTTCAGTGCCAGCCCGCTTACAGAGGATACCGATGCGCGCCGCTGATCACACCGGTGCGTCGCACTCGCCGAATCACTTCGGCCAGGTGCTTGCGGCTTTTCACTTCCATCGAAAAGAGCAGCGTGGCCGCCGCCGCATCGCGCTCGACATATTCCACGTTATCGATATTGGAATCCGCGGCGGCGATGGCCGCCGCAACCGTCGCCAGTACGCCAGGACGGTTGATCACCTCGATACGCAGCTGCGCACGGAAATCACCCTGCACGTCACGATCCCATTCAATCGGGACGTAGCGTTCGGGCGACTTGCTCAGCTCGATTACGTTGGGGCACTCCTCGCGATGAACGACGATGCCCTTGCCGGACGATAGATAACCCACGATGCCGTCGCCGGGCAGCGGATGACAGCAGTTGGCGAAGGTCAGCACACCGCGCTCGGCACCCGTGATGCGGATTTTTTCGGGGCCATGCTGCGATGCGTGCGGCGTACCATCGGCCCGCGCACCGCGCGAGGCCAGCAACTGGCTGGCCACGACGTCGGGCATGCGATTACCGAGCGCGATATCGGAAAGCAGCTCCTCCAGCCGGCTGAACTTAGACACTTCAAGGAAGCGCTCGAGCACAACCGTGGGCACGCTATCGAGACTGCTGCCAAGCGCATCGAGCGCGCGATCGAGCATCCGGTGTCCGAAGTCGACGGCGTCCTCGTGCTGCAGGTTTTTCAGGTACTGACGAATGGCCGTGCGCGCCTTGCCCGTAACCACCGATTCGAGCCATGCCGGATTCGGCATGGCCGAGGGCGCGGTAATGATTTCAACCAGCTGACCGGACTCCAGCCGTGTGCGAAGCGGCAGCAGTTTTTTATCGACCCGTGCCGCCACGGCGTGATCGCCTACGTCGGTGTGCACGGCATAGGCGAAGTCCAGCGCGGTGGCGTTGCGCGGCATCGAAAGAATGTCACCGCGCGGCGTGAACAGGTAAACCTCGTCCGGAAACAGGTCGATCTTTACCGCTTCAATGAACTCGGCCGATGACGAGGTGTTCGCCGAGCTGTCAGCCAATGAGGAAAGCCACTCACGTGCCCGCGCCTGTGCGCTGTTGGCCGGACCGCTATCGCTTTTATACGCCCAGTGTGCGGCGACACCGCGCTCGGCGACCGAGTCCATTTCGGCGGTGCGGATCTGCACCTCGATGGGCGCACCGAACGGACCCAACAACACGGTATGCAGTGACTGGTAACCGTTGGCCTTGGGAATCGCGATGAAATCCTTGAAGCGGCGATCGACCGGTTTGTACAGGGCGTGCGCCGCACCGAGCGCCATGTAGCAGCTCATGGCGCTGTCGACGACCACGCGGAAACCGTAGACGTCCATCAGCTGCGCAAAGCTTTTATGGTCGTCGTGCATCTTCGAATAGATGCTCCATGGCGACTTGATGCGGCCCACCACGTGAACCTGCATTTTTTCGGTAGCCAGGCGGCTCGCCAGCGCCGTCTCGATCTTGCCCATGGCTTCGCGACGGTTGCCGATGGCGGCGCGAATGCGTTCGCTGATGACCCGATAGCGATCGGGATAAAGCGCGCGAAAACCAAGATCCTGCAGTTCCGCCTTGAATTTGTTCATGCCTAGGCGCTGGGCAATCGGCGCGTAAATTTCCAGCGTTTCCCTGGCGATGCGGCGGCGTGAAGCAGCATCCTTGGCGCCCAGCGTGCGCATGTTGTGCAGGCGATCGGACAGCTTGATCAGAATGACCCGCAGATCCCGCGCCATGGCGAGGAGCATTTTGCGGAAACTCTCCGCATCAGCCTCCTGGCGCGTGCCAAAACGCATTTTGTCCAGCTTGGTGACGCCGTCGACCAGCTCGGCCACCACCTCGCCGAACTCGGCGGAAAGCGCCTCGCGACTGAGCGTCGTGTCTTCAAGCGTATCGTGCAGGATCGCCGCAATAATCGTTTCGGCATCCATGCCCAGTTCGGCCAGGATGCCGGCGACTGCGACGGGATGCGTTATATAGGGCTCGCCGCTTTTGCGTTCCTGCCCCGCATGCGCCTCGGCACCAACCTCAAAAGCGCGAATGACCTTGGCAACTTGCGCTTCGGACAGGTAGCCGATGCGATCTTTCAACGCCAGCACATACGGCGGCAACGCGGAGATATCGACCGAGCCGGAGCGTGTGGCCGTTGTCATGGCTTATCGGCGCCGGCTCAGGCGCCGACCTCGGCAAATGTGGCGTTGCCACGCTTGACCTCAAGGCCGCCCAAATGACGTGTTTTTTTTACAGCGAGGCCGCTATCAGCGACAAAGACAATGGCTGTACGCGCGCAGCTTCGGGCATCGGTGAAGTCGATGCCGCAGCTACGCTGTCGACAGCCGGCGTCCATCAATCGTCGCCGCCCTTGGAGAGATCGTCGTCGACCTCAGCGGCTGCCCACTCCAGCGCTTCGCGCTCGGCACGCTCACGGTCGGCCGCATCGATCTGGTCGATCATGGCCTGATCGATACGACGCTCGGCGATCTCGCGCAAGGCCAGCACGGTCGGCTTATCCTGCTCGGGATTGACCGCCGGCTCGGCACCCTTTTCAAGCTGGCGCGCGCGCTTGGTAGCCATCAGCACCAGTTCGAAACGGTTGTCGACCACCTCGAGGCAGTCTTCAACGGTGATACGTGCCATGCGAAATCCTCAAAAATTATGCCGTTATACGAGCAGTCAGTGTAACTAGCCGTCGCTTGGCTGGCAATGCAATGAACAGCTATAGTGTGCGGCTGCCCTACACGCAGGCTTGATCTCCCTGAAAGCAGACTGAAAGCCATAGCAAGTTATAAAACCAACCAGTACAATTATCCACCGTTCATCTCTTTCCCCCGCTTGCGAAACCCCAGCTCCGATGATTTCATCAACCCGCACCGTGTCGTTAAGTCGCTGGCTTCCGTTGCTCGCGATCGTTCTGCTGGCTGGCTGCACGATAGCCCAGCCACGCACCGATGATCCGCTCGAGAAATACAACCGCAAGGCTTACAAGTTCAACAACGCCGTGGACAAGGCGATTATTCGCCCGGTCGCGGTGGGCTACCGGAAAATAACCAACCCGCCCATACGCACCGCAGTAACCAATTTCTTCACCACCATCCGCATGCCGATTACAGTGGTGAACGATCTGCTGCAGGCGCGGCCGAAACAGGCTCTTGAAGGTACTGGGCGATTGGTTGTCAACCTGACCATCGGCTTTGTCGGTCTTTTCGACCCGGCCTCTGCCATCGGCATACCGCTGGACAAGACCGATTTTGGCGTAACGCTGGCTCGCTGGGGATTTCCCGAGGGCGATTACCTGATGCTGCCACTCCTCGGTCCGAGCACGGGACGCGATATCTGGCGAATTCCGGTTGATGGCTATTTCCTGAATCCGATTCACTATTTCTCATCGAACAACAGCAATTTGGATGGCTTACAGTACATTCCAAGCGCGCTTTATCTAGTTAGCTTGCGCGCCAGCGCCATCGATGCGGAAAATTTCCTGAACTCTGCCTACGATCCTTACGTGTTCATCCGCGATGCGTATCGTCAGCAGCGGCTGTATGACATCTATGACGGCAACCCGCCGGACAGCGTCATTCAACATATGCAGGGACTGGACGAGAAGAATTTCGATCCCGATCAGCTGCTTGACCAGCAACATCAGTGGGAAAAATCACATCCTGGCCAGACGAATGACGGCAGCAAGTGAGTTAGGGATAAGCGGGAGTCTCGCGTTTGCACCCGCTTTGACCACAGCATGAAATAGAAAAAGGGCCTTTACGGCCCTTTTTTATTTATCCACGCGGCAGAGCAAGCACCTAACCGATAAGCTGGTCGACTTCGCAAACCTGCGCCAGCGCCCGCATGCCTGACGGCATGTCCTTCACCTGAAGTGACCGACCTTGCACGGCCGCCTCGGCCATTACTTCGACGACGCAGGACAAGCCCGCGCTGTCGGCGGAATGGACGTCGGCGAGATTCAGCTGCGCAATGGACTTATCCGCCAACGCCGTGCGAATCGACTGTAACGCCGCCGCCGCCGTGTCGAAATTGAGCGCGCCCGACACGCCGAGCGTACCCGGCACGTCGGAACGCAGCTGAAACCCGCTGGGCATTGCCTGGGTCACTGGCCGCCCTTGGTGTCCTTGGCCATCGAATCGAGTGCCTGGCCGCCCTTGGTTTCCAGGTTGGTAATCAGCGCGTCGATGCTGCTCTTGCGGATCTCGGCATCGACCTGGTTACGATAATTGGTGACATAGGAAATGCCCTCAATGATCACGTCGTACGCTTTCCAGTCGCCGGAGCGGGTCTTGCGAAACGCATAGTCAATGGACACCAGCTTGCCGTTGTCCAGTTTCACCTGCGTGCGCACCACGGTGCGCTTGTCGTTGAGGTCGCCATTGAACGGCAGCACGTTCACTTTGCCACGGCTGTAATCAAGCAGACCTTCCGCATAGCGATGGGTGATCGAGTTGTAGAACGCCTTGGCAAAACGCTCGCGCTGCTCCGGCGTGGCTTCCCGCGCATGCTGGCCCAGCACCAGAATCGACGCGTAGTCGATATCAAAATGCGGCAGCAGGGTTTCATCGATGATGCTGATCAGCTTTTCATGATTCTGCTTCAACTCATCACGATGACCATCGATGGCCGTCGCCAGCTGGTCGGCAATGGACTGAACAATCTGGTCCGGGGTCTGAGTCGCGGCGGCACTTGCCGGCGCCGGATCCTGGGCAAAAGAAGGGGTGGCGACGACGGCGCCCATGGCAATAGCAGTAGCAAGAACCAGTCTGCGCAACATGGAAAACTCCTTGACGAAGCCGGCTTAGTGTTTGCCGGCAGGGGTAGATGGGGTATTAGTGGGGGACGGGGTGGTCGATGATTTATCCGAAGGTGTGTTGCTGCTGCCGGCGTTTTTATTGTCGCTTGACGAGCCGTTGACCAAGAACTTGCCGATCAGATCCTCCAGCTGCATGGCTGACTGGGTCAGGATCATTTCATCACCATTTTTGAGTGCGTCAGGTGAACCGCCGGGCTGGATCGCCACGAACTGTGTACCGATCAAACCGCTGGTGAATACCGCCGCCGATGAGTCATCGGGAATCTGGTTGTAGCGCTTGTCGATTGCCAGAGTCACCTTGGCGTTCAACTTGACCGGGTCGGCGATCACCGACTGGACCGTACCGATAGGCACGCCGGCCATCTTTACCGGGGCGCCCACCGAAAGCGTGCCCACGTTGGTGAAGCTGGCCGTTACCGTATACGTACCGCCGATGTTATCGGCCACGCCGCCGGCACCGAAGAACTTGCCGATCATCGCCTCCAGCTGCTCGGCCGGCTTGGTCAGCGTCAGCGTTCCACCATCAGCAACTACCTTGCTGGAATGGCCGTATTCAATATCCACATACTGGTCGCCGAGCAGGCCGCTGGTGAAGATGGTGGCCACGGAATCCAGCGGAATCTTGTCGTAATTCTTGTCGATGGACAGCTTCACGTCAGCGACGTCCTGACCTGGCTGCAGTGAAATCGACTGCACCTGACCGATTCGTACGCCGGCGATCTTGACCGGCGCGCGCTCCTTCAACTGGCCGATGTCTGCAAAATGCGTATCGACGCTGTAGCTGGCGCCGTTATGGACATTGGCAACCGATGTCGTCTGGGTGGCCAGATAAATCAGCGCAGCAAAACCCAGCACGATGAACAGGCCGGTGCCGACGGCATAGGAATTTCTCGGTTGGCTCACGGCACGATCCTCGATAAGCGTTGAGTAGATAAGCGTGGAATAGATAAAAAAAGCTTGATATTTGGTTGCTTCATGGCGGCCAGTGCGTCAAGACGCTTAATGTCCCGGCGCATCATGTAAGAAACGCCGTCAACACGAAGTCCAGCGCCAGAATGGCGATCGACGACGCCACCACCGTTCGGGTTGTCGCGTAAGCCACACCTTCGCTGGTCGGTGGCGTGGTGAAACCCTGATACACCGCAATCAGCGAAACTACCGCCCCGAAAATCAGGCTTTTGAACAGCACGCCATTGACGATGTCGGTATGCACGTTAACCACCGCCGTCATGTTGGACCAGAACGTGCCGTTGTCGATGCCCAGCCAGGTGACACCGACCAGATGCCCGCCAAAGATCGCCATGGCGCAGAACACGCAGCAAAGCAGCGGCATGGCGATCAGGCCGGCCAGAAAGCGCGGCGTGGCGACATAAGCGATCGGGTCGACCGCCATCATCTCCATCGCATCGATCTGGTCGGTCGCGCGCATGAGGCCAATTTCGGCCGTCATGGATGTACCGGCACGGCCCGCGAAAAGCAGCGCGGTCACTACCGGCCCCAGTTCGCGGTAAACCGACAGCGCCACTACCAGACCGCTGGCCGATGTGCCGCCAAAGATGGACAGCACGTTGTAGAGCTGCAGCATCAGCACCATGCCGATAAACAGCCCGCAGACCATGATGATGGTCAGACTCATCGCGCCGACAAACCAGAGTTGCCGCAGTGTTTCCCGCACGTAGCGAAAGCTGCGCGGAATCGCGCCGAGCAAAGTCAGCAGAAACAGCCCGCAACCACCGATCTGCGCCAGCGATCCGATAAATACATTTTTGCTGGGTACCGAGCGAGCGCTCATTTCACCGCCCGTTTTGCCGCGTCAGGAAATCCCAGCGCCTGACCAAAATCGCCGGCGGGATATTGAAACGGCACCGGACCGTCCGCTTCGCCACCAAAAAATTGCCGCGTCCACGGTGAACCGTCGTTGGCAATGGTCTTGGGATCGCCCTGCGCCACGACCTTGCCGTTGGCAATCAGAAAGACATGATCCGCCACCTTCTTCACCGCCTCCATTTCATGTGCGACCAGCACGCTGGTGATGCCAAGCGTCTGGTTGAGTGTGCGGATCAATTTGAGTACCTGATTCAAGGCGACCGGATCCAGCCCGACGAAGGGCTCGTCGTAGAGAATGAGTTTGGGATCAAACACGATCGCCCGCGCCAGGGCGACGCGGCGCGCCATACCGCCCGACAGCTCGTTCGGCATCAGCTCGGCCGCGCCGCGCAAGCCGACGGCCTGCAGCTTCAGCAGCACCACGTTGCGGATCAGCACCTCGGGCAGCTGGGTGTGCTGGCGCAGGGGAAAGGCGACATTTTCGAACACGCTGAAATCGGTCAGCAGCGCCGAGTTCTGAAACAGGTAGCCGATGCCTTCGCGCAGCTTGTACAGCGCTTCTCGCGACAGCTCCGGCACGTTCTGGCCGTCCACCAGAATTTGCCCCGCATCGGGCCGCATCTGGCCGGTGATGTGCTTCAGCAGCGTCGTTTTGCCGGTGCCGCTGGGCCCCATGATCGCCGTAACCTTGCCGCGCGGAATATCGAGCTCAAGCTGGTCGAAAATGGTCTTGCCGTTGAGTACCGTCGTCAGGCCACGGACCCGCACCAGGGTGCTGTCGTCAGGCGGGATGCGCACGGGTTCAGTCATGAGGAGAAAACAGCGATGGGAAGACGTTCAAGGTAGCCGAAGAGCCGTGGGAAGACCATGAATAACGGTGCTCTGCTTAACTTTCGCTCAGCTGTCGGCAGCCAGCAATTCCTCGATCAGCGCCTCGTGGCGTCGCCACTGCAACGCGCTGCGCTGACGAACCGCACGCACAATGGCCTGCAGATCGCCCAGTGCGTCGGCAAAAGCGTCGTTGATCAAGATGTAATCAAACTCGTGCGCGTGGGCAATTTCACCGCGCGAATTGTGCAGCCGGCGCTCGATCACTTCGGCGCTGTCCGAACCGCGGCCACGCAGACGACGCTCAAGTTCCGCCCTAGACGGCGGCAGAATAAAGATGCCGACGCAATCGGGCTTGCTGCGACGAACCTGCTCGGCGCCCTGCCAGTCGATTTCCAGCAGTACGTCGCGCCCCTCGCTCAGCAGCGACTGCACCGTCGTGCGCGAGGTGCCGTAGAGGTTGCCATGGACTTCCGCGTGCTCGAGAAAGATGCCTTCCTCGATTTCGCGTTCAAACGCCGCGCGCTCCACAAAAAAATAGTGCCGCCCGTACTCTTCGCCCACACGCGGCGGCCGGGTCGTATGCGAAACGGACAACGCAATAGACGGCTCTTTTTCCAGCAGCGCGTTGACCAGGCTCGACTTGCCGGCGCCCGATGGCGCCGCAACCACGAATAGGGTGCCTTCATCGACACGCGTAGCCGTTGAACTCATGGTGTTGAATACGAAGACGGCAGGGACACAGAGCATTCCGCCCATGACAGCGCGATGCACCACCGCTGGCGGATGCGCGTAAAAAGGCCAACGGCGATAGGCACGAATTTCATGGGCAAAGTATAGCGGCAACCCGCGGCGGCACTGGCCTGCGCCCTACGCTGGAAATAATTGCGCCGAATTTCCCGGATCAGGCATTGATTCTGCAGTGACACCGACCTACAAAAGGCACAAGCGCCGAAACAGGCAAATCGCTGACTGCATTTATGTTTGCATGCTTGCGGGCATTACCCGGCACCCCGCCGGGATATACATGGCTTGTTCGATTCAACACCGCAGGCGGAATCGCCTAAGCATTCTCGCCGGCCATCACAACGCCCTTTTTCAGCAGGAAGCAACCGTAAGACCGCGTTTCGCCCGTCACCAGCACGGCATAGCTCTGCGCCGCGCGGCGATAGAATGCGTAGCGCTCGATACCCTGCATCGACGCCGATTTTCCAAGAGCGATGTCGATTTCCTGCTGCACTTCGTGTTGAACATCCGGCCACTCGTCGGGGTGACCCACCACTTCCATCCGCCACGCTGCGTGCGGCACGAAGGTGTCCAGCGGCATCACCGACAGCACCGCCTTGATCACCCGGGCCGCGCTGACTCCCACAATTTTCAGCGGTCTGTCCACCACCGCAGTTCGTGCAGTCGAGTGAGCCGGGTAATTCGTGTCGACGATAGCCAGCTCATCGCCATGGCCCATATCGCGCAGCACCTTCAACATATCGCCGTCGAGCAGATGATCGATTCCGAGCAGCATCAGCGAGCTCCTTTTTTTCTGGATTTGGGTAGGGATGCCTTTGCAGGCGATGCCGCCGTGCTGGCGCGCTCCACCAGCGTCACCGGCAGAAGTTGATGAAGCGGCTTCATGTCGGGGTTACCAATGCGCTTTATCAGCCTGACCACGGCGCACTCGCCGAGCTCGGCCACCGGCTGGCGGATGGTCGAAAGCGCGGGCTCGATCAGGGCAGCCCAGGGAATATCGTCAAACCCGATCACCGCGACATCCTGCGGCACTCGCCGGCCCAAGCTGAGCAGAATGCGTATCGTGCCGATCGCCACTACGTCACTGGCAGCGAACACGGCCTGCAAACGCGGATCGGCCAGCAGGCTCGTCGCCGACTTCGGCAGATCCAGCGCGAAGGGGACCTCGTGCTGCCAGAGCACCTCCAGTCCATCCAGCTGATCGCGAAAACCTTGCTGCCTGCTGACGGCGCTCGGGGATTTGGCTGGCCCCGCCAGCAGCCCCACGTATTTGCGCCCATGCGTGCGAAATAAACCTGCCGCCAGTGCACCGCCCGCGCGGTGGTCGGCGCTGACGCTGTCGTAAGCGGCGAGCAATTTGCTCGGTCGATCGAGGATAACCGTCGGCGTGACGGCGCCGGTGGCTCTGGCCGCCGCGCTGGGTATCCAGATGATTCCGTCGGTGCGCTCGACCAGCGCGTTATATGCCTCCATTTCCTCTGCCGCGCTGTCACCGCTGCTGGCCAGAATCAGGGCGTGACCACGCGACCACGCGCTGGCCGTTATGGCTTGCGCCAGCGCCGGGAAGAACGGATTGATCAGATCCGGCAACAGCAGCCCGATCGCATGATGCCGCCCGGTGCGCAGCGCGCGCGCCGAAGGGCTGATCCGGTACTCGAGTTTCGCCAACGCGCGCTGGACCCGCGCCCGGGTTGCCGCCGCCACCGGCTTGGAATCGTTGAGAACGAACGACACGGTGGCGGTGGAGACGCCGGCTAACGCGGCAACGTCTTTCAGGCTGGGCTTCGGCTTCGATGGTTTTGACACGAATCTAGGCTTTTCGATCGCCACCGGCGATGGCGGCGACAATCTGCGTTCGATCGACTTCGCTGGTGCGCCAATGGGCAATGGTCTGGCCTCCACGCATCACCCATACGCTGTCAGAAATGCGCATCACCTGTTCCAGGTCATGGCTGATCACCAGCTGCGCGATACCTTCGCCGCGCAGGTTGCCGATCAGCGTTTCCACCGCGCCGCGCTCGCGCAAGCCCAGCGCGGCGGTAGGCTCGTCCATGATCACCAAAGCGGAGCCCCAGCTCGCGGCGCGCCCGATTGAAATGGACTGCCGCTGCCCCCCGGACAAGCGCCGAACCTTGGCTTTGACCGGTGGCATGTTGACCAGCAGTCGTCCAAGCTTCGCCTCGGTCTGGGCGATCATGCCGCGCCGATCCAGCCAGCGCAGCGGACCCCAGCCATGCGTGATTTCCCGATTGAGATACATGTTCTGCCATACGGTCAGATCCTCCACCAGGGCCAGATCCTGATACACCGTCTCGATACCCAGATGCCGGGCCTCGGTAGGCGCATTGAAGGCCACCTCGTTGCCCTTGAAGCGAATGCTTCCGCCGCTCGCCGGATGCACGCCGGTAATGCATCGGATCAGGGTGGACTTGCCGGCGCCGTTATCGCCCACCAGCGCGGTCACTTCACCGGCCGGGCACACCAGGCTCGCACCGCGCAGCGCTTCCACCGCGCCGAACGACTTGCGCAGATCGCTGACTTCAAGAATGGGGTTGCTGTCGTTCATCGCTGTAGCCTGCTGAGAACCGCTGCGGCGATCACCACGATGCCCACCGCCATCGGCTGGTAATACTCGGAAACCTGCAGCAAGGTGAAACCCACCAGCAAGGTGGTGAGCACCAGCGCACCGGCCACCGTGCCGAGAATGCCTGCGCGCCCGCCAAACAGCGAGCTGCCGCCCAGCACGACCGAAGCTATGGACGTCAGCAGTTGCGAGGTCTGCATCGACGGATCCGAACCGCCCGTGCGCGCCACCATCAACACCGCCGCCACACCGACGAGACCACCACCGATCAGATACACCAGGATGCGCATGCGATCGGTCGAAATGCCCATGTTGCGCGCGGCATCGTGATTGCCACCCGTGGCCAGCACATGCGTACCAAACGGGGTGTAGGTGAACACCAGATACGACAGCCCGGCGATCAGCAGCGCCACTAGATAGAAATAGCGAATCGGCCCGATCGACCCCAACACGAGATTTTGCAAAAACGGACTATCGACAGCGAACGACTGGCCGCCGCTGACGATCAAGGCCAGACCGTTCATCACGCCCAGCATGCCGAGCGTGGCAATGAAGTCGTTGACCTTGAGCTTCGCAATGATCAACCCATTGACCAGGCCCACCGCCATGCCGGAGACGATCGCGGCAACAATCGCCAGCGGAATGCTGTGATAGCTGTTGAACGTCAGGCCAAAGATCACCGCCGCCCACGGCAGGCTCGACCCGATCGACAGATCGATTCCACCGGTGACGATGACGAACTGCTGCGCCATCGCCAACACCAGCAAAATCGAGGCGGACACCAGCAGATCGCTGATGTTCGCCCAGGTCAGAAAGGTCGGCGTGAGAACGGAGAAGATGCAGCAGATCACGATCAGGCCGATCACCGCCGCGTTATCGCCCCAGAACCCCGGGTCACGCAGCTTGTTTGTCAGATAACTTGCCGGTCGCACGAATCAAGGCCCGAACGGATTATCGAAAGTGAAGAAGGGGCGCGGGAATGATGCGATGGCCTTGCCCGCATTGTCGGCGGTGATCAATTGAATCGGTGACTCGACCTTGGCCGGAATGGTTTTCCCCGCAGCGAGCGCGTGGCAGGCGGACACCGCCATCTCGCCTTCGGCGTACGGATACTGCGACACCGTCGCGGAGAGCTTGCCCGACTTCACCGCCGCCAGGGCCTCGGTCACGCCATCGATGCTGATGACCTTGATCTTGCCCTGCTTGCCGGCGTTGGCAATGGCCTGCGCGGCGCCCAGCCCCATCTCGTCATTGGCCGAAAAAATGCCCGTGATGTCGGGATGCACCTTGAGTATGGATTCCACCACGGTGAGCGCCTTCGGGCGCTCGTAATCGGCAACCGCGGTTTGCACTACCGTGAGCTTGCCGGCAATGGTCTTGCGGAAGGCCGCCTCGCGGTTGATGCCGTTCTGCTCACCCGGAATACCAAGCAGGATCACGACCTTGCCTGTACCGCCAAGCAGCTTGAGCATGTAGTCGCCGGCGATGGCGCCGGCACGCGAATTGTCCGAGCCGATAAAGCTGGTGATGTTCAGGCCAGCCGACTTCACCGCACCGGCATCCAGGCCGGTATCCAGATTGATGATCGGCGTGCCTTTTTTCGACACAGGAATCAGCGGCGTAATGACGTTCGTCGCGTTGATGGGCACGACGCCGAAACAGGTAAAGCTCTGGTTCGCCATGGTCGAAATCTTGGCGTTTTCGCCAATGGAATCCGTTTCGGTAGAACCTGCCTGCACCGTCACCGGAACACCGAGCTTCTTACCCTGATCCACCGCCCCGTCGCGCAAAGCGCGCCAATAGGGATTGTTGAAATCACGCACGACAACGGCAACATTGGCGCTGCCGGTTTGAGCAGCGCTCGCCGGCATCAAAGCGGACGCAAACGCGGTAACCAGCGCGGCAGTAATACCAAAATAAATCAACGAATGCGGCGTCTGTTTCATGATCAACTCCTGAAGTGTTGGCTGATGCAAATAGCGTTAGTCGCGATGGACTTTATTGAACATCCGGGCTTTCAGAGGCGCTTTCTCAAATATCTGTCACTTGTACTGTTTCAGACGGGCTTGAAGCTGGGGCCGCCCGAATAATCAGGCGGCCCCGTCATGGCGCGACGTTTGCGTGCACGGTGAGCGTTTTCGATAAAACTTTTTATCTAACGTGATTTTTGAGCGATCGCATCACCGGAAGTGACCCAAGAACAACGCTCATTGCCGCAAGCGCGATTCACTTCGATACGACACTCATACATCGCGCCTCCGGGCCGGAATACTGATTCAATATTTCGCATACCGTTACGGCAATGACATGCGATGCGTGGCCGGAAAGCTATCAGCGTTTAATCGATTAAACACGGCGCACTGCAGCATGAGTCAGGCGCCTCAGACTTTTATCCAGAACGAAAAACTCCAGGCTGCGCAACGCGCACAGGGCATGCTTTTTCAGAAATGCGCCGGATGCGCCATGGACTTCACGGCAGCGTCGAGGCAGTCCCTCACTGTCGCCTCGATCTTTCGAATGATGCGCACGCGCTGGAGAACAGCACGTCGACCAATCCTTCCATGACTGCCCTACCCGTGCGCGAAAGCGGGACAAAAAAAGCCCGCTTGTATGCGGGCTTCGAAAAATTTCAGGCGTTTGGCGAGACGCCAAGAGATGGCGCGAACCGTCATTCGATGTTCTGCACCTGTTCGCGCATCTGCTCGATCAGCACCTTCAGCTCGACCGCCGCATTGGTGCTGCGGGTATCGACCGATTTGGAACCCAGCGTGTTCGCCTCACGATTGAACTCCTGCATGAGGAAATCCAGCCGCCGGCCCACCGGCTCCTTCAGCCCCAGCACGCGGCGGGTTTCGCTGATGTGCGTGCTGAGACGATCCAGTTCCTCATCCACATCGGTGCGGGTGATCTGCATCACCAGCTCCTGCTCCAGCCGGCCCGGTTCGATCGGTTGCTTGATATCGGCCAATCGACCTTCCAGCCGGGCACGCAGAGCGGCGCGAATTTCCGGCATCCAGCTGCGCACGTCGGCGACCACGCGCTCGATGCCGTCGAGCTTGTCGCGCAGGATTTCGCCGAGCTTTTCACCTTCGCGTTCGCGCGTGGCAGTAAGCGCGTCGAGCGCGCGATCCAGCACTTCGAACAGCGCCGCCTGCTGGGCTTCCGGATCGATCTCGGCCTGCTGCATCACGCCGGGAAAACGCAGCAGATCGGTCAGTTCGACGCGCATCTGCGGAAATCGCGTGCGCATGCCCAGGGCCAGCTCGGCCAGTTTGGAAACCAGCGCTTCGTTGATGTTGAGGCTGTCGCTGCGGGCGTCATTGCCGCGCAGGCGCACGGTGATATCCAGCTTGCCGCGCGACAGCTTCGCCGCAATACGCTCACGCAGCAGAGACTCGAAGCTGCGCAGCTCGTCCGGCAGGCGCGGACTCAGTTCCAGATAGCGATGGTTGACCGTGCGCAGCTCGCAGCTGAGGGTGCCTGCGGGGCCGGTGGCTTCGGCGCTGGCGTAGGCCGTCATGCTGCGAATCATTCGTGGGTCATCCAAACGTCGTGGTGGAACGCAATGGTAAACTTTCCGACCCCGCCCTGCTCGACCCGGCGATCCCAGCGAAGTACCCCATGAATGCAGTTACCCGCCCCAGCGGCCGCGCCAGCGACCAGCTGCGCAGCGTCACCATCGAACGCCACTACACCCGCCACGCCGAAGGTTCGGTATTGGTGAGCTTCGGCGACACCCGCGTGCTGTGCACCGCCAGCATCGAGGACCGCGTGCCGAACTGGCTGCGCGGCAAGGGCGAAGGCTGGGTCACCGCCGAATACGGCATGCTGCCGCGCGCCACCAACACCCGCATGCAGCGCGAAGCCGCGCGCGGCGGTCAGGGCGGCCGCACCATGGAAATCCAGCGACTGATTGGCCGCAGCCTGCGCGCCTGCATCAACCGCCAGGCGCTGGGCGAGCGTGTCATCACGCTGGACTGCGACGTGATCCAGGCCGACGGGGGCACGCGCACCGCGGCGATCACCGGCGCCTATGTCGCGCTGGTCGATGCGGTGAATCATCTGATGAAGCGCGAAAACCTCAAGCGCAACCCGATCGTCGGTGCGGTCGCCGCGATCTCGGTCGGCATCTACAAGGGCATGCCGGTGCTGGATCTGGACTACGCCGAAGACTCCAACTGCGATACCGACATGAACGTCGTGATGAACGACGGCGGCGGCTTTATCGAAGTGCAGGGCACCGCCGAAGGCCACGCGTTTCGCCGCGACGAAATGGACGCGCTGCTGGCGCTGGCCGAAAAAGGCATCGGTGAGCTGGTGCTGGCGCAGCGTGCGGCTTTAGGACAAGGCTGACCGGCCATGGCGCGCATCGTTCTGGCCAGCAGCAACCGCGGCAAGCTCGCTGAATTCGGCGAACTGTTCGCCGACAGCGGCTTTGAAGTGATCGCGCAGGGCAGCCTCGGTGTCGAAGACGCCGAGGAAACCGGCCTCACCTTCGTCGAGAATGCGTTGCTGAAGGCGCGCAACGCCGCCCGCGTCACCGGCCTGCCCGCGCTGGCCGACGATTCCGGTTTATGCGTAGACCATTTGCACAACGCACCGGGCCTTTATTCGGCGCGCTATAGCGGTGGCCACGGCGACGACGCGGCGAACAATGCGAAGTTGCTGCGCGAACTCTATGGCGTGCCGATGCCGCAACGCAGCGCGTTTTTTATCTGCGTGCTGGCGCTGCTGCAGCATGCCGACGATCCGGCACCGCTGATCGCCGAAGCGCGCTGGCATGGCCGTATTCTCGATGCGCCTCGCGGCACGAATGGCTTTGGTTACAACCCGGTTTTCCTGCCCGATGGCCAGACCGCCAGCGTGGCCGAGCTCGACGCTGCAACCAAGAATCGGCTAAGTCATCGTGGCCAGGCGCTGGCGCAACTGCACGCACGCTTGATCGAGCTGCACGCATCGGCATGAGCCTGATCGCGCCACCGCTTTCACTCTACGTGCATATGCCGTGGTGCGTAAAAAAATGCCCGTATTGCGACTTCAACTCGCACGGTCTGCGCAGCGAGCCGCCGCCGTACGAGGCTTACATCGATCATCTGCTGGCCGATCTCGACGCCGACCAGCGCGACTTTGGCGCTGCGTTGGAACAGCGTCCGATCGTCAGCGTGTTTTTCGGCGGCGGCACGCCGAGCCTGTTTGCACCGGAACTGATCGAGCGGTTTCTCGACGGCGCGCGCGCGCGGCTGCCGTTCGATGCGAAGGTCGAAGTCACGCTGGAAACCAATCCCGGCACGGTCGAACACGGCCGTTTCGACGGCTATCTCGCGGCCGGCGTCAACCGCATTTCGTTCGGCATCCAGAGCTTCGACGACGACAAGCTGAAGCGGCTGGGCCGTATCCATTCGGCCGCCGAGGCCGAAGCCGCAGTGAAGTCGGCGCAGGACGCGGGCTATCGCAATATCAATCTGGACCTGATGTACGCGCTGCCGCAGCAGAAGCTCGACAGCGCACTGGCCGACGTGTCGCGCGCGGTGGCGCTGCAGCCCACGCATATCTCGCACTACCAGCTCACGCTCGAACCCAATACCGCCTTCGCCGCCAACCCGCCGCCGCTGCCCGACGACGATCACGCATGGGCGATGCAGGAAGCCTGCGAACAGGCGCTGGCTGCGGCCGGCTACGGCCAGTACGAAATCTCGGCGTATGCGCAGGCCGACCGGCGCTGCGCGCACAACCTCAATTACTGGCGCTTTGGCGACTATCTCGGCATCGGCGCCGGCGCGCACGGCAAGGTCAGCGACGTGGCCAGCGGCCAGATTCATCGCCGCTGGAAATCCAAACTGCCGCGTAGCTACATGGAAGCGGGTGCCAGCGCGAAACGCATCGGTGGCGACAGTGTGGTCAGTGCGGCCGAGCTGCCGTTCGAATACATGCTCAACGCGCTGCGATTGATCGACGGCGTGCCGGAGGGAGATTTTGCCGCGCGCACCGGCTTGCCCTTGGCAAAAATCACGCCCGCACTGGCCGCCGCGCGCGCGCGCGGCTGGATCGAAAATGATACGCAGACGTTGCACACCACGGCCCTCGGACAGCGCTTTCTCAATGACGTGATTGCCAGCTTCCTCGATTAGCCGGGTTTTGTGCCGGCCAGACCATTACCGGCCATGGCGCGGGGGCACTATCCAGCTTAAACTCGCGGGCATTGGGGGACTCAAGCGGGCGCAATAAATGGAAGTCGAACAGAATCGGCGCCGTTCGTATACGGCGTATCCATCGACGCATCTGGCCGACGAGGGACGCTGGCCAACGCGTACCCAGCACCTGCTGGCATCGAGCTACGCGCTATGCGCCGAAGGACTGCGCCAACCGTTTCGCCAGTGCCTGGCGGATTTCGACCAACTGCTGTTCAAACAGGCCGAGCGGGCCAAGCGTCCGGCCGAGCAGCAGGATTGCTTCGCCAGCCGACACCGTCTTCTGCACGATGGACCCGCGTTCGAAGAACGCTTTTTGCAGCACCTGAATGCCGCTTTCAGCGGCATCGACAAGGGTGCTGCCATGGCTGAAGCCGAAGCCGCGCGCGGCTTCGCCAAGCCACGGGTATCGCTGGAGCTGCTCGATCCCGCCGAGCAGGAGCGGTCGATGTCGATCGACAAACTCGGCGCGCGCGGCGAAATGCGCCACAGCAGCGTGCTCTATGAGCTGGGTTATCGACTCGCCGTACTGGTGGCGATGCCGCCGCTCGATGGCATGGCGCTACCGCCGGGACCGCATGCGCTGGCGCGCGCCCTGGACGAGGCCAGCGCCCCGCTCGAACTGCCGCTGGAACATCAGCTGCTGCTGCTGCAAAGCTTTGATCAGTGCGTGATCCAGAATATGGCGCCGCTGTACGACAGCATGAATGGAATGCTGCAAACGCAGGGCATTCTGCGGCAGCTGCGCAGCATCTCGATACCGCGTCAGACGCAAACCCGCGCAAAAGCCGCGCCGGCGGATAACGCAACCGCTGCCGCACCCGGCAACGACACGGCCAAAGCCGGCAGCGGCACGGCGCACGGCGGCTCCATCGAGGTCCTTGAATCACTGCGTGACCTGTTAGCCAAACAGCGCGCCGGTGGGCAGGCGGCCGGGGCGCAGCCGGCCGGCCGCGCGGCCAGCGAAGATGAACTGCAACTCGCGCTGAGTGCCCTACAAACCCATTTGGTCGACGTCACCGATCAGGCCAGCCGCGAATTGCGCAGCGCCCAGCGGCTGCGCGAGGAGCTGTTGGCCCAGCTCAATGCCGGCAAGCCGGCCGACGCGCCGAAAACCCAGCTCAGCAGTGAACAAGGTGATACGGTCGACCTGGTCGCGATGCTTTTCGAGCAACTGGGTCAACAGCTGCAGGGTGGAACGAACGCCAACGCCCTGCTCGGCAACATGCAGTTGCCAATGCTGCGCATGGCCGTCGCGGACAAGGGCTTTTTCGAAAAGCAGGAGCATCCGGCGCGCCAGCTGCTCGACACGGTTACCGCCGCAGCCCATGACTGGCTCGATGGCAGCGACGATGAAAGCAATCGGCCGCTGGCCGCCAAGCTCGACCAGCTCGTGGCACGCGCCAATCAGGAGCCCCCGACCGCTGGGCTCTACACCAGCCTGCTGGCCGATATCGAACATCACCTCGGCTTGCTCACGCGCAAGGCGCAGGCGGCCGAACGCCGCCATGTGGAGGCGGCGCTCGGGCGCGAGCGGCTCGATCAGGCCCGCCGGCGCGCGCGCGAATTCATGGCCGAGCGCTTTGCCCAATCCTCCCCGCGCGGACTGCTGCGCACGCTGCTCGATCGCGCATGGTCAGACGTGATGGCGCTGACCCTGCTGCGGCACGGTGAAGACAGCGACGCGTTCGAAGCGCAGCTCGCGATCACCGATCAGCTGCTGGGCCGGCTGCCGGTCACCGACCGGCGCCAGCTGCAGCAAAGCGTAGAGCTCGGCCTGCAGCAGATAGGCATGCATGCCGAAGAAGCCGAACAGGTGGCGCAACGCCTGCTCGGCACGAGTGATAACGATCCGGCAATCGATCTGCCCAGTGCTACCGATCTGGCCGTGCGCTTGAAGCAGCATCAGCGCCTTGGAGAAACCGCCAGCCAGCTGTCGGCCGCGGAGATCGGCGGCTCGACGAATCACGTCGACGACACCGAAAAAGCGTCGACCCAGAATTCCGTCGCCATCGACCCGCGCGAACAGCGCATAGAGAAAATGCTGCACGAGCTGCCTCCGGGCAGCTGGTTCGAGTTTGTCGATCCAGCCACGGGCCAGATCACGCAGCGCAAACTCGCCTGGCATTCCGCCCTCTCCGGCCGCTGCCTGCTGGTCAGTCGACGTGGCCAGCGCGGCGAAGAAATGACCCTGGCCGAACTGGCTCACGAAATTGCTGCTGGCCGCGTTTGCGAGATGCCTGCACAAAACGAAAGTCTGCTGGATCGCGCATGGCGCAACCTCACCGGACGACTGCGATTGCCGCTGGGCGCCGCGCGCTCATCATCTTCGCTGCCCACCAACCCGTCAGCGGGGGATCGTCGATGAACACGCCAGACACCGCCAACCAGCGCCGGGCGCAACGAAAACGTGCGCCCTTCAGTGCCTTGGTCACCGATGTGATCAGCGGCAAGCCGCTCGGCCAGCTGGGTAACCTCTCGACCACCGGTTTGCTGGTGATCTGCTCGCAGCCGCCGCGAAGCGAAGCGCTTTACCAGGTAAGCCTGCCGCTGCCCGAATCGGGACTTGGCATCGACGCAGCGACGCCGATCGAGCTGGGCATCCAGGAACAGTGGCAGGAGATCACCGCCAGCTCCAGCCAGATCTGGGCGGGCTACCGCATCGTCGCCATCACCGACGTGGACGCGGCGCGACTGGATTATTGGCTGGGCAAGCCCTGATCTCAGCGCGCGCGATCATTCGTCGCCGAGTGCGGGCGCTTCCGTCATAATCGACCGGCAGCGCGTCGCCAATTTCCGCTTGTTCCATGCGCGCTCGGACGAAATGCCGGGCGATCTGTGTTGGCGAAATGGGCTCGTCCCCTCGCTATTTCGCAGGAACATGCATGCACGTCTCTAACCTCGCCGCGCTTTACCCCGCTCACCTGGCCACCCTGCGCGAACGCGCAGACAAGGCGCTCGAACTGGCCGGTTTCGATCATCTGCTGATCGCCGCGGGCATGCCGTTGCGGAAGTTTCTCGACGACCAGGATCAGCCTTTTGTCGTCAGCCCGCCGTTCAAGCACTGGTTGCCGCTGACCAACGCACCCGGCAGCTGGATCGTCTACACGCCGGGCAGCAAGCCGAAGCTGATTTTTTTGCAGCCGCGCGATTACTGGCACGTGGTGCCGGATGCGCCGACCGGCTACTGGGTCGACGCCTTCGACATCAGCACCGTGCGCACTGCCGCCGACGCCGTGGCGCAGCTGCCCGGTGGCAAGCGCGCGGTGATCGCGGCGGGCTATGAGGCGATGGACGGCGTCGAGGCCAACAATGCACCGGCGGTGCTCGATTATCTGCACTGGTATCGCAGCTACAAGACGCCGTACGAGCTGGAGCTGATGCGCGAGGCCAGCCGGATCGGCACGCGCGCCCACCGCGCTGCCGAACAGGCGTTCCGCGCGGGCGAGAGCGAATTCGGCATTCACATGGCTTACCTCGCAGCGGCAGGCCAAAGCGATGCCGAACTGCCGTATGCCAGCATCGTCGGCCTCAACGAGCACGGCGCCGTCCTGCACTACACCCACTTCGACCGCACACCGCCGGCGCAAAGCCGCTCGTTCCTGATCGACGCCGGTGCCAGCGCCGCCGGTTACGCCAGCGACATCACGCGCACGTATGCGGCAGCCGATGCCAGCGAATTCCAGACGCTGATCGACAGCGTGGATGCCACCCAGCAGGGCTTCGCCGCCCGGGTTCGCGCCGGCCAGAGCTATCCCGAACTGCATATCCACGCCCACCACATTCTGGCGGAGGTGCTACGCGAGCAGGGCTTCATCCGCATGAGCGCCGAAAGCGCGGTGGCCACCGGCGTCACCAGCACGTTCATGCCGCACGGCCTGGGCCACCCGATCGGCCTGCAGGTGCACGATGTGGCCGGCTTCCAGCAGAACGAACGTGGCGGAACGATTAGCCGTCCAGACGGCCATCCGTATCTGCGCATGACCCGCGTACTGGAACCCGGCATGGTGGTAACGATCGAGCCGGGGCTGTACTTCATCGACATGTTGCTGGAGGAACTGCGCAATAAACCGGAAGCCGCGCACATCGACTGGGCCAGAGTGAATGCCTTCCGCCAATACGGCGGCATCCGCATCGAGGACGACGTGGTGTGCACCGACGACGCGCCGGAAAATCTCACGCGTGACGCGTTTGCCCTGCTCGGTTAAACGCGCCGACTAAAGCGACGAACGCGCCGCCAGCAGGGCCTCGATCGCCTCGGCCTCTTTCGGCATGCGCTCGGTCAGCACCTCGTGGCCATCGCGCGTCACCGCGACATCGTCCTCGATACGGATACCGATGCCGCGCCAGCGTTCGGCGACCGAGCGGTCGTCGAGCGGAATGTACAGGCCGGGCTCGACGGTCAGCACCATGTCGGGCTCGAGCACGCGCGATTCGCCGCCGACCCGATAATCGCCCACGTCGTGTACGTCCATGCCGAGCCAGTGGCCGGTCTTGGCGGGAAAGAAGCGCTTGTAGCTTTCGTCGGCAATCGCCGCATCCGCGCTGCCCTTGAGCAGGCCCAGTTCGCACAGGCCTTCAGCCAGCACGCGCACGGCGGCCGCGTGCGGTGCGTTGAACGGACGGCCCGGCCGCACCTCGTCGATCGCTGCCAGCTGCGCGGCCAGCACCACTTCATACAGCGCGCGCTGCTCGCGGCTGTAGCGGCCGCTAACGGGAAACGTGCGGCTGATATCCGACGCGTAGCAGTCCAGTTCCGCGCCCGCGTCGATCAACAGCAATTCGCCGTCGCGCAGCGCCGCGCGATTGCTCTGGTAATGCATCACGCAGGCGTTGACGCCGCCGGCAACGGTTGGCGCAAACGCCGAGACCGCGCCGCGGCTGCGGATCACGCTGAGCAGCTCGGCCTCGACCTCGTACTCGCGCCGGCCGGGCACGGCGACCTGCAGCGCGGCCAAATGCGCATCCACCGCGATCGACGCCGATGCGCGCATCAGCTTCAGCTCGGCGCGCGATTTGTACAGCCGCAGATCGTGCAGCAGATGGCCGAGCGCCACGAACTCCTTCGGCACCACGCCGCCGCCGCGCAGCTGGCGCAGCCGGCGCATCCAGCCGAGCAGGCGCGCGTCGAATTCGGGCTCGCTGCCGAAGTGGCAGTACACCCGCGCGCGGCCCTCGATCATGCCGGGCAGGATGTCGTCGATGTCCTCGATCGGAAACGCGTCGTCCATGCCGAATTCGGCGACCGCGCGGTCCGTACCGATCGACTCGCCGTGCCAGCGCTCGTGGGTGGCATCGCGCTCACGGCAGAACAGCACCGCCTCGCCGTGCTGACGACCAGGCAGCAAGGCCAGCACCGCTTCGGGCTCGGGAAAGCCGGCGAGATAATGAAAATCCGAATCCTGCCGGTACGGCCACGCCGCGTCCGCGTTACGCATGCGCTCGGGCGCGGCGGCTACCAGCATGACGCCGTCATCGCCGGCCATCTGCATCAGCTGACGGCGGCGGCTGGCGAACTCTTCCGGTGTGATCGCCAGCGATGCCAGACTGACGCCGCCGGCACCGAAACCGGCCGAGCCGATGGCGGAAAGCTTGGGCGCCGCTGGCTTCAATGCAGGGTGTCGCTGGCCGATTTGCCGTGCGCCGTGCATTCGGTATGCAGCAGCATCGCGCCGATGCGTACGAACTCCTGTACTTCGATCAAAGCGTCTTCGTCTTCGTCCTCATTGCCGAAGTCGAACGACGAGGCGGCGATGGTGCCCAGATCGCGCAGCACTTCCTGCGCTTCCTCGGAGAGCTGCGCATGCGCGCTGGTACCGGCCAAGCCGAAGCCGCCGAGAAAACCGCGGCACCAGTCGACCATCGCTTCGGCGCGCTCGGTCAGCGGGCGGTCGTCCGCCGGCAGCAGCGGCTCGAAGCCCAGCTCGGGGTCGGCCAGTTCGGTTTCGCACTGTCTGGCCAATTTATCCAGCAGCGCCTGGTCCGCGGCGGAGGGATGGGTAGCTTCGCCGTCCAGCTGCAGCGCCGACAGCAGATTGACCTTGCCGAGCAAGCCGCCGCCAGCCAGATAGCCGCACAGCGAACCGTGCAGCTCGCTGGCCTCGGTGCAGAGCCGCAGGCTGATGGCCAGCGTGTCCAGTTCGTCGTAACCCACCGGTTCGATATCCGCCATGGTCGTGCTCCATCAAAGAATACCGGCCAGTTTAATGCAGGCGACCCTAGTCCACGGATTCCCGGTGCGGCCACGTTTTTTTGCGCCAATTCCCGGCAAGCGTCCTGCTATAGTTTCGACCATGAGCACACCCGATCCCGTCCGTTCCGACTCCGTCCGCGAGGAGCTGGCCGCGCTGAGCCAGCAGCTTGATCGGCTGCTGGAAACGGTGCGCCGGCTGCATGAGGAAAACCGCAGCCTACGGCACAGCCAGGAGCAGCTGTCTGGCGAACGCGCCGGTTTGCTGGCGCGCAACGAGCAGGCGCGCGGTCGGGTCGAGGCGATGATCCAGCGGCTGAAGTCGCTGGAAAGCAATGGGTGAGCGCGTGCTTCTGAAGCACGGTCTGTCGGGGCACTGGGGATTGAGAGCCGCTTATGAGCACTGAACCGGTCGCGTTGCGACTGATTGATCGCGAATTTCTGATCGCCTGCGCACCGGAAGAACGCGAAGGCCTGATTGAGGCCGCCAGCTATCTGGATCGCAAGATGCGCGAGCTGCGCGCCAATGCCAAGGCGCCGAGCTTTGAGCGCCTGGCGGTGCTTACCGCTGTCAGTGTTGCGCACGAATTTCTGCTGTTGCGCAAGCAGCACGACGGTCAGGAACAGCAGCTCAGCCATGGCCTCGCCGCCTTGCGCAGCAAGCTCGATGCGGCGCTCGAAAATGAGAGCCTGAAGCGCTGATTGCACCCCTTTCATCATCATTTGTAGGGTGCGTCACGCGTTCGCCACACGCTGCGCCGTAAAGGTCTATACCACGCTGAATGATGAACCCGACCAGTCCGAACCTGGTGGCGCATTCCGCGACAAGGGCATAAAATCAAACCCGGCGTTTTCTGCGATGTGCGCCAGCACACTCTTACATTTGCCTTGTTCCTAATTACGGCCCCGGGTCGGCTTAACATCGGTTGTTGTGCATGTCCGCTTCGTGCGGAAAGCCTTTATGCCATGTAGCTCTCCCACCTGATCCACTTTGGATCAAGGTCGTTTGGTGGGCAGCGGCATCGCGGTAAACGCCACCTAATTTTATCCGGCTGTCGCCTGCTCAAGGCATGTGTTGAAGACAGTCGGCTTGCAGTGACAACCCGCAGCACGCAGCGACGCCAACCAAGCGCGCTTTCGATGGGAGACGCGCGACACGTGGACGCTACTGCCCAACGCCGCGAACTTCGCCAAAGCCTGGCCGATCGTCGCCGTGCACTGAAACCTGCCGAACGCATCGCTGCCGCGCAAGGCCTGCGCCGCAGCCTTGAGCAGCTGCCCGAATACCTTGCCGATAATCGCGTGGCCGGCTACTGGGCCACCCAGGGCGAGCTGCCGCTGAACCTGGTGATTCCGCCGCTGGCCAATCGCGGGCAACAGTTTTTACTGCCGGTCATCAGCAAGGGGCAAAAGCTGAAGTTTGCGCCTTGGCAGTCCGGCGAAGACGTGCAGCCCAACCGCTACGGCATTCCCGAGCCGGTCAATCCCAGCGAACTGTTCGAACCGTTCCAGATCGATCTGGTGCTGGTGCCGCTGCTGGGTTTTGACCGTCGCGGCCAGCGGCTCGGCTACGGCGGCGGCTACTACGATCGCAGCTTCGCGTTTCTCAACGAGCAGGTGCGCCCGACCGAGCCGCTGCTGGTCGGCATCGCCTACGCTTTCCAGGAATTGCCGCAACTCGAGGGAGCCGACTGGGACGTGCCGCTGGATTTCATTGCGACCGAAAGCGAACTGATCGACTGCCACGCTGCCGACGAGAACGAGACAAGCGCATGACCGCCGCGAAACCGAAGCACTGGCTGATGAAGTCCGAGCCAGACACGTTCTCCATCGACGATCTGAAGCGCAAAGGTCAGGAGCCGTGGGACGGCGTGCGCAATTATCAGGCGCGCAACTTTATGCGCGACGGCATGCGCCCCGGCGACAAGGTGTTCTTCTATCACTCGAACTGCGCGGTGCCCGGCATCGTCGGCCTGGCCGAGGTAGCGACGGATGCCTATCCCGATCCCAGCCAGTTCAACCCAAAGAGCGATTACTTCGACCCAACCAGCAAGCCGGAAGAGCCGCGCTGGATGCTGGTCGAAGTGAAGTTCGTCAAAAAGCTCAGCCGCACCATCAGCCTGGACGAACTCAAAGGCGTCGAGGCGCTGTCCGACATGGCCCTGGTACGCAAGGGCAACCGGCTATCCGTGATGCCGGTCAGCGCGACCGAGTGGCGTACGATTCTCGCTCTGGAATAACTAACAAACCGATCCGACGATCCTCCGCCAGACGCTACCGTTTGGACGGCCAAATCCATCTGCTTGAATGAATCCGCAGGGAATCGACGCATGAGCACCAGCAACGCCAACGAAAAACGCCAGGCCGGCGAAGCCGCCATCCGCTTTGTTGAGGACGGCGCGATCATCGGCGTCGGCACCGGCTCCACCGTGGCGTTTTTCATCGATGCGCTGGCCGACCTGAAGGATCGCATCCAGGGTGCGGTGTCGAGTTCGGAGCAGTCCACCGCGCACCTGAAAAAGGTCGGCATCCCGGTGCTCGATCTCAACAGCGCCGGCCCGCTGCATATCTACGTCGACGGCGCGGACGAGTGCGACACGCACCGGCGCCTGATCAAGGGCGGCGGCGCGGCGCTGACGCGCGAGAAAATCGTCGCGGCGGCGTCGAAGAAATTCGTGTGCATCATCGACTCCAGCAAGCAGGTCGAGCTACTCGGCAAGTTTCCGGTGCCGATCGAAGTGATTCCGATGGCGCGCAGCCTGGTCGGCCGCGAGATCGTCAAGCGCGGCGGACAACCGGTGTGGCGCGACGGCGTGATCACCGACAACGGTAACTGGATCATCGACGTGCACGGCTGGCAGCTCACCGATCCTGGCGCCATGGAGACCGACCTCAACCAGCTCGCCGGCGTCGTCACCGTCGGCCTGTTCGCGCACCGTCCCGCCGACGTTGTGCTGGTCGGCGATCGCGAAATCTGAAAACGCGCGACGGCGTAATCCGGAGGGCTGACCTCAACGGATCGATCGCCATCTGCTTTGATTAAACACAAGGGGAAGTGGCGTCATGACGATAGGGCTTTGGTGCGTGCTGATCGGCTTGCTGATGCCGTTTCTGTGGACCGGCGTGGCCAAGTCAATGGGGCGCTACGACCTGCGCGCCAACCAACATCCGCGCGACTTTCTGGCCCAACTCAGCGGGCCGGCGAGCCGCGCCAACGCGGCGCAGCTCAACAGCTTCGAAGCCTTTCCCGCGTTTGCCGCGGCCATAATGGTCGCCCAGTATGCGCATGCCTCGCAGCATGCCATCGATGTACTTTCGATTGGCTGGGTCGCGCTGCGGCTGATCTACGGCGTGCTCTACATCGCAAACCAGGCGGCGCTGCGCAGCCTGGTGTGGTTTGCCGCCATGGGCTGCGTGGTCGGGCTGTTTATCGCTGCGGCGTGAGCGACAGGCGAATCATTCAAACAGCACCACCTGTCGTATCGCCTCGCCGCGCTTGAGGCGATCAAACCCGGCGTTGATGTCATCGAGCTTTAGCCGATGCGAGAGCAGCCGATCAACCGGCAGTCGGCCGCTTCGATACAGCGCCACATAGCGCGGGATGTCGCGACTGGGCACGGCTGAACCCATGTAAGAACCCTTAACCGTGCGCTCTTCGGCAGTAAGGCTGACCGCTGGAATGCTCAGCATCTGCTGCGGTGCTGGTAGGCCGACCGTGACCGTTGTGCCACCGCGTCGGGTGGCCGCATAAGCCTGCGCCAACACTTTTTCGTTGCCGACCGATTCAATCACGTACATGGCGCCACCACGCGTGTGCTCGCGGATGACTGCCACCACGTCTTCGCGGGTCGCATCGATCGCCAGATCGGCGCCCAGTTCGCGCGCCAGCGCCAGCTTTTCGGGCACGGTGTCCACCGCTATCAACGGGTAGGCGGACGCCGCCCGCGCACCGAGCAGGGCCGCGAGACCCACGCCGCCGAGGCCAAAGATCGCCACACTTTCACCGGGCGCCACACGCGCCGTGTTGATCACCGCGCCCACGCCAGTCATCACCGCACAGCCAAACAGGGCGGCGATTTCAGGCGGCAGATCGCTGTCGATACGGACGGCCGAATGCGCCGACGTGACGGTGTACTCGGCAAAGCCCGACACGCCCAGGTGATGCTGCAACGACGCATCGCCCGCGTCGCGCCAGCGCATGCCACCACCGAGCAATCGGCCATTGGCGTTGGCCTGCGCGCCGGGTTCGCATAGCGCTGGACGACCCGCCGCACAGGGCTCGCAGTGGCCACACATCGGCACGAACGAGAACACCACGCGGTCGCCCACCGCGAGACCGTCGACATCCGCACCCAGCTCCACTATTTCTCCAGTCGCCTCATGTCCCAGCACCATCGGCATCGGCCGCGGACGCGATCCGTCGATCACCGATAAATCTGAGTGGCATAAGCCCGCCGCCAGCACACGAACCAGGAGCTCGCCGCGCCCCGGTGAGGCAAGCTCGACCGTCTCGATGGTCAACGGCTTTGACTGCGCATACGGCGCCGGCAGACCCATCTCCCGCAGTATCGCAGCGCGCACTTTCATGGATTCACCTTCAATTTTTCCAGCGCAGCGCGCATCGGCGCCGGCAACGGCGTGGGGCGTCGCGCGGCGCGATCGACGAACACATGCACGAACCAGCCTTCGGCCGACGGCGCATCACTGCCGGGACGGAACAAGCCGATGCCGTAGCGCACGCTGGAGTTGCCCAGATGCTCGACGCGCAACCCCGCGTCAATCGTTTCCGGAAAGACCAGCTCGCCGAGAAACTTGCAATGCGATTCTGCGCAGACGCCGATGACGCCACCGGCGTGGATATCCAGCCCACCTTCGAGAATCAGGTAGGTGTTGATGACAGTATCAAAATAGCTGTAGTACTCGACGTTATTGACGTGACCGTAGATGTCGTTGTCCTTCCAGCGCGTGGGCAGCGGAAGAAAATGGCGGTAGTTGTCGCGTGGGGTCATGCGCTATCCAGACGGCTATTCATGGCGTTTTCGGGTTGACGGCGGCTAGCTGGCCACAGCGCTGCCCTTCTCGCGCGCGTTTTCCTGCTCCTGTAGCGCACGCCACTGCACCTTGCCGGTGGCCGTCTTGGGTAAGGCGTCGACAAACTCTATCGCGTGCGGCGCTTTGTACGCCGCCATGTGATCGCGCGACCAGGCGATGATGCTCTGCGCATCGGCTTCGACGCCAGCGCGCGGCACCACCAGCGCTTTTACGCTCTCGCCACGATGCGCATCCTGATAGCCGATGACGCAAGCCTCCTGCACGGCCGGGTGGCCATACAGCAGCGCCTCCACTTCGGCCGGCCAGACCTTGTAGCCCGAAGCGTTGATCATCCGCTTGACGCGATCGACCATGAAGAAATAGCCCTGCTCGTCCTCGTAGGCCAGGTCACCGGTGCGCAGATAGCGCACGCCGTCGACCTCGATAAACGCCGCTTCGGTAGCGGCGGGATTGTTCCAGTAACCCTTCAAAATCTGTGGCCCGTTGACGAGGATCTCGCCAACGTCACCCTGTTTGACGAGCTTCAGCGTCACTGGATCAACGATGACCGCGCGCGTATTGCTGATCGGCAGACCCAGGCACTGCGCCTTGGGCGCCTGCGGCGGATTGATGTGCGTCGGCGCCATGGTCTCCGACATGCCATAGCCTTCGATATACGGAATGCCCCAGAGCGATTCGATGCGCTCGGCCACGGCTTTCGGCATCGCCGCGCCGCCACCGGAAAGCACCGACATCGAGGCCAGTTCTTCGCGACGCAGATCGGGCTGATTGAGAAAATCCATCAGCATGGTCGGAATCGCCGTCCACGATGTCACCTTGTGCCGGGCGATCGACAGCGCCGCGCAGCGCTTGTCCCAGCGGGTCATGATCACCACCGTGGCGCCCAGCCAGATCGGCGTATTCATGCCGTTCTGCATGCCGGTCACGTGAAACATCGGCAGACAGGCCAGCGCGATGCCGTCTTTGGCCAGACGTACCCATTCGGCTGCACCAACGGCGGTATGCATGACGCTGGCATGCGTGTGTGCGCAGCCCTTCGGCTCACCGGTGGTGCCGGAGGTATAAGGAATCACCGCGTAATCGGCCGTGCCGGCCGTATGCGCCGATGGCACCAGGTTTTCGGCAAGCGCATCGGCCCAGACCAACGCGCCGTCAACGGATACCCTCGGAGCCGATACGATTTCAGGCACCGGCAGGTCGGTTTCGACGGTGAGGTAATCGGCGTAGGTCGCCACGATGGCGTGCTGCAGCGTGCCGTCAGCAACCAGCGGCATGACGTTGGCCGCGAGTGCCTGATCGAACACGATCACCGTCGAACCGCTGTCCTTGATGATATGTCCGAGCTCATCCTGCAGATTCATCGGATTGACTGGCACCACCACCGCATCGGCGCGCAGCACCGCGTAGTAGGCGATAATGAATTGCGGGCTGTTCTGCGCGTACAGCGCCACCCGATCGCCCTTGGCAACACCACAACGCTGTTGCAGGTAACCGGCCAGCGCATCGACCTGCCGCTTGAGTTCGGTGAAACTGATCACCGTGTCGTAATAGATGATCGCCGCGCGCTCCGGGTAGCGGGCGGCGGCGACAAACAGATTGAAATACAGCGAGGTCTGCGGCGCAGTGAGTTCATGCGGCAAACCGGGTGGCCAGGCACTGTAGTTCATTTCGTTTCGTCTCCAGTAAGCAGTGGACCCGGACATGCCGGCAGTGCGATCAAAAGTGGCCTTCGGTCGCTTCGTAAACGGTATTGCGCAAGGCCAGCAGGCGCGGGCCAAAATCGTCGATCAGCTTTTCACGCGTCATCGTCGACACGCGGCCGCTGCAGTTGAAGGCCAGCACGCGCGTGCGGTCGGCCGAGACCATCGGCACGCCGATCGCAAACACGTCGGGGTTCCAGTCGCCCAGCGAAAAACAGAAGCCGAAGTTTTCGTAATCGTGACGCGCCTGCACCAGCCCGGCGCGAATGGTCGGCCACTTCGCCGGCTCACACTCGTGTTCAAGTTCAAGCAGCTTTTTCTCGAACAGTTCCGGCGGCCGCGCCGCAAGGTCCGCCCTTCCCAGCGCGGTGGTGCCGTGCGGTACGTGCGATCCGGTTTCCAGTTTCATCTCGAAGGTGCGATCGCCCTGACAGACCTCAAGCACCAGCATGCGCAGGCCATCGGCCGCACCCAGCATCACCGCCGACTCCGTGTAATCCGCCAGCTCGCGCAACAGCGGACGTGCCACGCTCAGCACGTCGTTGCCTTTGACGAAGGCATGGCCGAGCGCCAGCACGCCGGTGCCCAGCGCGTACTTTTCCTCGCGTGTCGAATAACTCAGATAGCCGAGCGCGGAAAGGGTGAACGCCAGCCGCGACACCGTCGGTTTCGGCAAGCCGGTACGTTTGGCAATTTCCTGATTGCCCAGATAACGCTCGCCTCGCTCGAAGCAGCGCAGGATCGCAAACGCCCGCGACACCGCGGTGACAAACTGCGGATGGCTTGCATCCACCGAGCGAAAAGCATCGCTCTTGCGTTTTGGGCTACCCATTCAACACTCCAGGTTCAATGCGGCTCATCGACCCTAAGCTTTATTCACAGAAAACCGTCTAATTAAATTTCGTATCGTGAAACTGTGGCAGCGTCTCGAGGCGTAGCGTAGGCCGCCACGACGCGACAGTGCAAGCGCATAGAAAAAGACGGAAAGCATTGCTGCGTCGCATCAAATCGGGATTTCTTAATCGGCTTGCGTTCATTTCGAGGCACCGATAGCATCGGCGATCCAGGCAAAACGGATGTTTCATACAGCAAAACTAAAGGCGCTGCGGCGCCCTCTGGTGTAGGTACCAAATCTTCATCCTGCAGCTTCTGTCCGCCACGCTTTCTACCGGCTGCTTGCCGCTGCCGCCAGCTCGATAGTTCGTCGATCACCGCAGCCCACCACTCCATTGTCGAAAGATCAGGAAACCAACCCATGCCCGTCTCCACTGCGCTTCACGACGCTGTCGCGGTTATCAGCTTCAGTAATCCTCCGGTCAACGGACTCGGACTGGCGGTTCGCCGGGGGCTGATCGACGCACTCAACGAGGCGCTTGAAAACGATGCGGTGAAAGCCATCGTGCTGACCGGTGGCGCGGATTATTTTTCCGGCGGCGCAGACATCCGTGAATTCAACACGCCACAGATGCTGATGGAACCCTCACTGCACAGCGTCATCGATGCGTTTGAATCCAGCAATAAGCCGGTGATTGCGGCGATCAACGGTGCCGCACTCGGTGGCGGGCTTGAGCTGGCGCTCGGCGTCAATTATCGGGTTGCCTCGGCCAAGGCGCTGATCGGCTTGCCCGAGGTCAAGCTGGGTTTGCTGCCGGGCGCCGGCGGTACGCAGCGTCTGCCGCGCGCCGCCGGTCTGGAGAACGCGCTGAACATGATTGTTTCCGGCACGCTGGTGCCGGCAAAAACGCTGGCTGATACGCGGCTGTTCGACCGCCTCTGCGATGGCGATGCACAGGACGACGCACTGGCGCTGGCGAAGGACGTCATTGCCGCCGGCAAGCCCCTGCCACGCGTGCGCGACTGGAAAATCGAGCATCCCAACGCCGAAGGGTTTCTCGGCTTTTCCCGCACAGCGATTACCGCGGCATCGGGTCCCTACCCTGCGCCGCTGAAGTGTCTCGAAGCGATCGAGGCGGCCGTGCTCAAGCCGTCGTTCGATGAAGGCCTGAAAGTGGAGCGCGCCGGCTTTGCCGCCCTGCTGGAAACCAGCGAGTCGAAAGCGCTGCGTCACGCCTTTTTTGCCGAACGCGCGGCCAGCAAGATTGCCGACGTCGGCAGCGACGTGAAGCCGCGCGAGATCAAGCGCGTCGGCATGATCGGCGCCGGCACCATGGGCGGCGGCATCGCGATGAATTTTCTCAATGCCGGCATTCCGGTGACGATTCTCGAGGTTAAGCAGGAGTTTCTCGACCGCGGCCTGGCCACGATTCGCAAGAATTACGAGAACAGCGCCAAGAAAGGCCGCCTGACCGCCGAGCAGGTCGACCAGCGCATGGGTCTGCTGACGCCGACGCTCGACTACGTCGATCTCGGCGATGCGGACATGATCATCGAAGCGGTATTCGAGGAATACGACGCCAAGAAAGCGGTGTTCGAACAGCTCGACAAGGTTGCCAAGCCCGGTGCCATTCTGGCCAGCAACACCTCCACGCTCGACGTCGATCGCATCGCCGGTTTCACTTCGCGCCCGCAGGACGTACTCGGCACGCACTTCTTCAGCCCCGCCAACGTGATGAAGCTGCTCGAAGTAGTGCGCGGTAAGGCCACCACCAAGGACGTACTCGCCACGGTGATGGCGCTGGCGAAGAAGATCAAGAAAACCGCCGTGGTCTCTGGCGTGTGCGACGGCTTTATCGGCAACCGCATGATCGAGCAGTACAGCCGCCAGGCCGGCTATCTGCTGGACGAAGGCGCGCTGCCGCAGCAGGTCGACCGCGCGATCGAAAAAATGGGTTTTGCGATGGGCCCGTTCCGCATGGGGGACCTCGCCGGTAACGACATTGGCTGGGCGATCCGCAAGCGGCGCTACAAGGAACGTCCGGACATGAATTATTCGAAGACGGCCGACCTGCTGTGCGAGCTCGGCCGCTTCGGCCAGAAGACCGGCAGCGGCTGGTACGACTACAAGGCCGGCGACCGCACCGCGTATCCGTCGACCGAGGTCGACGCCATGATCGTCAAGCACTCCGCCGACATCGGCGTGACCCGGCGCAAGATCGAGGACAAGGAAATCGTCGAACGGCTGATGTATGCGCTGGTCAACGAAGGCGTGCTGATTCTCGAAGAAGGCATTGCCGCCAAGGCTTCGGATATTGATGTTGTGTATTTGTCCGGCTATGGCTTCCCGGTCTGGCGCGGCGGCCCGATGTTCTATGCCGACACGGTTGGCCTTTCCAACGTGGTCGCGGCCATGAATCGCTATGCCAAGGGTTATCAGGGCGACGCGTGGAAGCCGGCGCCACTGCTCAAGAAGCTGGCCGATGCCGGCCAAACCTTCAACAACCCGGCCAAATCCGCATGAAAGAAGCCCTGATCGTTTCCACTGCACGCACCGCCCTGGCCAAAAGCTGGAAGGGCGCGCTCAACATGACTCACGGCGCCACCATGGGCGGTCACGTGGTCGAACACGCGGTCAAACGCGCGGGCGTCGAGCCCGGCGCCATCGAAGACGTGCTGATCGGCTGCGCGTATCCCGAAGGCGCGGACGGCGGCAATATCGGCCGGCAAATCGCCGTGCGTGCCGGCCTGCCGATCACCGTGCCGGGCGCCACCATCAACCGCTTCTGCTCGTCCGGCCTGCAGTCCATTGTCATGGCCGCGCAGCGCATCATCGCCGGCGAAGGCGAGGTGTTTGTCGCCGGCGGCGTAGAAAGCATCTCCTGCGTGCAGAACGTGGCCAATACGCACATGTTTGCCGAGGGCTGGCTGCGCGAACACAAGCCGGAAATCTACTGGCCGATGCTGCGCACCGCCGAGACCGTGGCCAAACGCTACGCCATTTCCCGCGAGCGCCAGGATCGCTACGGCGCGCAAAGCCAGCAGCGCGCCGCGGCAGCGCAGGCCGCCGGATTGTTCGATGACGAAATCGTGCCGATTACCGTGCTCGCCGGCGTGGCCGACCGCGCCACCGGCCGATTGTCCACCCGCGAGGTCACCCTAAGCGCCGACGAAGGCATTCGTCCCGACACCACCTATGAGGGCGTGTCGGCCATTCGCCCGGCGACGCCGGGCGGCGTCATTTCCGCCGGCAACGCGAGCCAGTTTTCCGACGGCGCCTCCGCCGCGGTCATTGCCGACGCCGACTATGCCGCCACGCACGGCTTCAAGCCGCTCGGTATTTTTCGCGGCTTTGCCGTGGCCGGCTGCGAGCCCGACGAAATGGGTATCGGCCCGGTGTTTGCCGTACCCAAACTGCTCAAGCGCGCAGGCCTTACCGTCGACGACATCGGCCTGTGGGAATTGAACGAAGCGTTCGCCGTGCAGGTGCTTTACTGCATGGACAAACTAGGAATAGATCCGGGCAAGCTCAACGTCAACGGTGGTGCCATCGCCGTAGGTCATCCCTATGGCGTAAGCGGCGCGCGGCTGGTCGGTCATGCGCTGATCGAAGGTCGCCGTCGCGGCGTGAAATACGTTGTGGCGACCATGTGTATCGGTGGTGGCCAGGGTGCTGCCGGTCTGTTCGAGGTGATTCCCGCGTAGTTCGGTTGTTTCGTTTTCACACTGCACCGTTTCGCACCACTACCCGCGCGACCCCAACATGGCGAACCCGCGTAACCGGCGATATGGCAGCCAGCGCACCCGTCACCATTCGTTTTAGCCATACATTACGGAGCCTTCATGGATCTTGATTTCAACGCCGAAGAAAACGCCTTTCGCGACGAGGTGCGCGCGTTTCTCAAAGCGCATCTGCCGAGCGAAATCAGCACGCGCATCGGCCGCGGCGATGACAGTCAGGTTGCGCAGGACATTCCGCGCTGGCAGTCGATTCTGCACAAGAAAGGCTGGGGCGCCCCCGCGTGGCCGAAGGAGTTCGGTGGCACCGGCTGGACGACCACCCAGCAATATATTTTCGAAACCGAGTGCGCGCTGGTCGATGCGCCGATCCAGCTGCCGTTCGGGCTGAAGATGGTGGCGCCGGTGATGATGCGCTATGGCAGCGCAGAACAGCAGGCGCGCTTTCTGCCGCGCATCCTCGCGGGAGAAGACTGGTGGTGCCAGGGCTATTCCGAGCCGGGTTCCGGCTCCGATCTGGCGTCGCTGAAAACGCGCGCAGTGCGCGACGGCGACGACTACATCGTCAATGGCCAGAAAGTTTGGAACACTCTGGGTCAGTTCGCCGACTGGATCTTCTGTCTGGTGCGCACCGACCCAAGCGCCAAGGCGCAGAAGGGCATTTCATTTCTGCTGATCGACATGAAATCACCCGGCGTCAAGGTGCAGCCGACGCGCCTGCTGGACGGCAGTTACGAAGTCAACGAAATCTGGTTCGACAACGTGCGCGTGCCGGCCGCCAACCGCATTGGCGAAGAGAACGAAGGCTGGACCTACGCGAAGTTTCTGCTTGGCCATGAACGCACCAACATCGCCGGCATCGGCGGCTCCAAGCGTGAGCTTCGGCGGCTGAAAGAGCTGGCGGCAGCGCACGAAATCGATGGCAAGCCGTTGCTGGAGGATTCGATGTTTGCCGCGCGCATTGCGCAAGTGGAGATCGATCTCACCGCGCTGGAAATCACCAACCTGCGCGTGATCTTTGACGCCGAACAAAACAAGGCGCCCGGCCCACAAGCCTCGATGCTGAAAATTCGCGGCACCGAAATACGTCAACGCATTGCCGAACTGCAGGTCGAGGTACTCGGCGCCGACGCGCTCGCTTTCGATGGCCACGGTGACAGCGACGACGTGCCGCGCGCGATGGCCGACTATCTCAACTTGCGCAAGCTCTCGATCTTCGGCGGATCGAACGAAATTCAGCGCAACATCATCGCCCAGATGATTCTCAGGCTACGGGGATAAGCACCATGGATTTTCTATTCAACGACGAGCAGCAGATGCTGCTGGAAACCACCCGCCGCCTGATCGCCAAGGACTATACCTTCGCCCATCGCATGAAGGTTCGCGATGGCAGTGAGGGTTGGTCGCGCGATACCTGGGCACAGCTGGCTGACCTTGGATTGCTGGCGCTGACCATTCCTGAAGACGATGGCGGCATTGGCGCCGGCCCGATCGGCGCCATGCTAGTGTCCAATGCCATCGGCGAAGGCCTGCTGCTGGAACCGTTTCATGCCAGCGCCATCGTGGCCACGCAGGCCATCGTGCAGCTTGCCAGCGACGAACAGCGCGCTCAGTGGTTGCCTGCATTGGCCAGCGGCGAAACGCTTGCCGTGCTGGCGCACGACGCCGGCAAAAACATCGGCGTGATCGCCACTCCGGACGGCAACGGATGGAAGCTCAGCGGGGAAAAACGCGCGGTTTACCACGCCGACGCAGCTGACCTGCTGCTGGTTTCCGCGAACCTCAAGGACAGTGATGAAGTCGCCTTGTTCGCGCTGCCTGCCGATGCCGAAGGCATTACTCGGCAGGGCTATCGCACCGTCGACGATCAACGCGCGGCCAACCTCGATTTCAATGACGTCGTCGCCAGCGCGGAAACGCGACTCGGCACGGACGCCACTGAAGGCCTGCAGGCTGCGCTGGATTTCGGACTGGCCGCGCTCTGCGCCGAAGCCGTCGGCGCGCTCGATCGCATCCTCGCCGCTACCATCGAATACAGCCGTGCGCGCAACCAGTTCGGCGTACCGATCGGCAGCTTCCAAGCCCTGCAGCACCGCATGGCCGACATGCTGATGTACGTCGAACAGGCACGCTCGATGTCTTATCTCGCCGCTTCCCGCTGCACCGATGTAGACGCCGACGTGCGACGTGTCGCGCTATCCGCCGCCAAGGTTTCCATCGGACAAGCCGCACGCTTCGTCGGCCAGCAGGCCGTGCAGATTCATGGTGGCATGGGCATGACCGACGAGCTGGATGTCAGTCATTACTTCAAGAGGCTGACGGCGTTTGAGTTGCGGGGCGGGACGACGGATGCGCATTTGCGGGGGTTGGCGAGGCAGCTATCAAGTAGGTAGATCACGCTAAAGACTTCGCTTGGGAGCAAAATGACACCTATAAGCAGGCTGAGCCAGAGCGCACCAAGGCAGACCGTATAAGCCTGCGGACAGTCTGCTGCAGGTTCGATTTTGTCACGTCCGAACCGGGTACAGATTGGTCACCATCGGCGAGTATCTTCAAAGGAGAAATCGAATGAACGGACATCTCACGCGCGCGCTGATCGCATCGAGCTTTACCGCTCTCTTTGCTTTGGGGATCTCCCGGTAGACCCATGCGGCCGACTACACACCCATCACCGAAACATGTGGCGCCACCGCAGCGACCCTCCAGTGCAAAGCAGGGAGCCGTGATTGCACGTAAACCATCCTTCAACTCAAGACGGCCGACGGCAAAACCGTGCCACTGGAAAAACCCAAGGGCTTGGAAAAGAAATACACGGCCCTGGGCCTGGTGTGTGCGAAAGCGACCGACCAAACGCCCTAAGTGAAGGTGGAATACGGCGAACTTCCGCGCGGTTGTGAGTATTGCGATTGGGTCGCCCTGTACGACGCCAAAGGCACACTTCTTACGTACAACGATCCTGCGATTCTCATTGATGAGACCCGGGGCACGGATGACAACAAGTATCCCAACAACAAAGACTTTACCGCCTTGGCCGAAATCAAGTATCACTACCTGCAAACGGGGGGCTAGAAACCCATCGACAAGACATGGAGATGTTGCACGTCAGATGAAATTTACACCTCGATGATCCAGCACCCCGTATTCCCCTACCCCAACGGAAATTTCAGGTGAACATTTCGCCCATCCTCGGGGCTGTTGACTCAATCCATCCGGAGCGTGCTAGTTTTCATATGCGGCTATTAAACAAGGAGGATGAGCATGCCGAAGAAAATACAGTCTACACGCGCGATGAAGCTTCTCTTTGCGCTGGGCCTTATAGCTTTATCGCCTTGCGCCCTCGCTGCCAGTTTCGATTGCAACAAGGCCGCGAGCGCCACCGAAAAGTTGATCTGCGGTGACGCCGAAACATCCGCGCTGGATGACAAGCTGCAGCAAGCCTACAAGGCGGCACTGGCGGCGGCGTCAGAAACGACTGACAAAAAGGCTTTGGCTAAAGAACAGCGCAACTGGATCGCGTACACCCGCGGCATTTGCCAAGATACGGCCTGCCTACAACAGGTTTATACCGCCCGTATCGCTGTGTTGGCGCGCAATGAAAAAAACATTGAGAACGATGCGTCCTACTGCACAAAGCCCAGCGGCTATCAAGGCGGTGCCCGTGATTGTGGCGTCAGTGCGCAGGCTCACCGAGATCCCAACGACCGCACCGACTCGTTCAATCAATCCCTTGCAAAGCAAAAGCAAAGCGGCCGTATTCTCGGCT